>Ga0078894_10002485_pt1 | contig 13980 bp, 2 predicted proteins | sample LauGreSu1BDMLBSD_2_FD_67506 | JGI IMG/M metagenome (GOLD analysis project Ga0078894, IMG submission 67506) | Freshwater lake microbial communities from Lake Michigan, USA - Su13.BD.MLB.SD (version 4) (version 4) | ecosystem: Environmental > Aquatic > Freshwater > Lake | place: Lake Michigan, USA...
GTGCAGAGATGTTTACTAAATAATCTTCTGTTTCACCCCAAGCGTAAGTGCCGCATGGGTTAATATTTGCTGGATCCCATGTTTCGACATTCACCACACGCATGAGTGTGTTTCCTGAAATTGCGCCAGATGGGATAGTGATGTTTCCTAATTCAAAATGCGCACCTACTGAAGTTGCAGCCGATGTGTACACATTTTCTCCTGGATCAGTAAATAAACCATTTTGGTTAAAGTCGATCCAAACTTTGGTGCAGTTGGTGTAATTTCCATTACAAGTTCCAATTTCTACTGAAAGTGGGTAAACCACTCCTGGAGATAAAATAGTTGGCGTAAGGGTAGTGAAATTTGAATATTGACTAGCTACAGATCCTGGGCCGGGTGCAGCAACACCACAAGTTGATGAGTTATTTAAGGTGTTCAGGGTTACGTTGAGAATTTCTTCGTCAAAGGTAGACGTCGCTGAACTGGTACAGTAACAAGCCAAGAATGAGTTGGTCGTTATACCAACTACCGATGAAGTTGCACTCTGACCTGAACAAGTAACAATACATTGGTACCAAGTATCAACTGTTTGAGAGGTAATGAAACTTGGTGTAGTTCCGGTAGGAATGCTTGTCCAAGGACCCGTAGCACTTGGCGCAGATTGCCATTGGTATGTTAGACCTGCAGCTAATGTTGCTCCTGTAAGTGATAAAGTGTAATTGACACTCGGACAGACTGCTGCTGTAGATGCAACGGCGGTTCCGGCAGTTGGCATTCCAGAACACGCTGCAGAGGCTAAAACAACAAAATCGTAATCTTCGCATTCGCCATAAAACTGATTCACAGGACAGCCATCCATTGCAGTAGGCACCCCTGCATAACTACAAACCACGCGCATGCGAACCGTTCCAGTTACAGCAGAAAATGGCACAGTAACAACTGCACTATTGAGCGCAATGCCTGATCCTGGAGAAGTATAAACTAACTCGCCGGCATCGGCAAAAGAAAAGTTATTGTTCCAGTCAATCCACACCTTGAAACCTTGACCCCAAGTTGGGCCGGCTTGCATATTAAGTGTAACATCTTGTCCTTGTAATTGAGACACTGACTGGCCAGCAAAATATTGATAATAACCAGGGCTACAACCAGAATTGTTGTTGGTGATATTACTTACACCGCCCGTAGTGTTGAAATTCAGGATTTGATCACCAAAAGAACAACCACTAGAAAAAGTAGGTGTGCAGTATTGCGCAATAGCGCTAGTGCCAAATGCTGAAAACACGAGAAAGAACAGTTTGAGGTAAAGTTTTCTCATCATAGTTAAGAATTTATAGTTTTAGACTTCTCAAATGTAAGTTTTTTTTGTGAACAAAAAAAGGGTGTGTTTGAACCCACCCTTTTATCAAGTATTTCAAAATTAAACTATTGCTTTATAAAGCGCTTATTGTAGATTTGACCATCTATAATAATACGAACTGTATAAATGCCCGGATTTAAATTCATGACGCTTAATTCTGTTTCAATTGACGCCAAATTATCTTGAGACAGGACTATTTTTCCGTTTACATCTAATACGCGTAAAACTTGCATCTGTAAACCAGAATTGTTCACAATAGTAATGTAGCTTGCTGCGGGGTTAGGGAATAACTCCCACTGAGTTGCCACTTCATTTAACGAGGCGGTGTAGTCGCATGAGCCGTCAACGATTACCATTACATTCGAAGTATCACTTGGGCAAACAGGACTTGTTACAATATAATCGTAGTTGTATTGGCCTGCCAATGTACCAGATGTGTCTAGGCTTCCGGGTAAAGCTTGGTTGCTTGGGTTGTACCAAGTACCACCGAGGTCGATGTTGCCCCCTATTCCGACTAGTAAGTCAAAAGGCTCGTTCAAACAAACGTTTATGCTGCCGTCTTCACCTGCGCTTGGCGCAGCGTAAACTGTTACCGTAGAAGTTGCTTGATCTACAGCACAACCATCGCTCACCACGTAGTTGAAGGTGTAGGTCTGTGAAGCGTAGTCTGTAGAGTTAAACGTGTTGCCTTGCAAGACAACTGCTGGTGATGTGGCCACCCATTCGCCGCCTAAATTGTAGTTGGCAATGCCTAAGAACAAGTTCACGCTCTCGCCGTAGCATATCTCGAGAACCTCGCCCGCTACCCCTGCGTAAACGCTCACTTCGCTGATTTCAATGGTGTAGTTGCCTGCGCTGCCTGAACCATCGTGTAATACGTAGTATTCAACACCCGGAGTGAGGCCACATACTGTAAAGTTTGGTGCCTCTGATGTTCCATCGATCTCGTTGTCGTTGGCACCTTCTAAGGTGAAACTTGGCAAAATACTGCAGTCTGTGCCGTAGTATACACCTATTTGGCCGTTGTATTCCACACCCGTTGCATCGATGCGCACATTGCCAGAAGCTGGTGCTGTGAACTTGAACCAAGTGGTATGGTTGAGGTTGGCGTTGGCCCAACCCGTTGTGGTTTGTGCGCCTGTTACTGGTGGTACAATGCCTAATTCTTCAGCACTTACCGTGGCGCCAGTGTTGTTATATAACAAACCTGGGGCACCTACAATAATCTCGTGTGCGCCACACGCGTGGTCATTGCTAATTGGCATGATCAAGCTAATTGGCCCTACATATGCAGATGTATCCTGACCACACACTGCCTGAACATAAACATCTAACGCTTGGCCAGGATACCACGCTGCATTGAGCGTAGTGTCTGTAAAGTTGTTGTCTAAGGCATATACTGTTCCTGTGTACAACGCAGAGTCTTGGGCAACAACTTGTAGGTTAAAGCCAGTTGATGGATAGAAGCTCGTATATGGGCTCCAGCTCCAGCTGCTCATGAGGCTGTCTACACCTGCTGCACTAGTAAAGGCAGTTGGGTTTGAACAAATCGGTGGAGTCTGGAAGTTATAGAACAAACCAGCACTTTGCAAACCACCTGCACACTCAGAATAGATATACATGTCGTAGTTGCCAAGTGGAATCAGGTTCAATAACTGCACAGTAGCCGAAGTTACCGTAAGCGTTGTTCCGCTCGTGAGCGGATCAAAACCTGCAGGGCCGTAAACAACCGTCCATGACGTCTCGCCTGCTGCACTCGCCGTCCAGGTAAATGCCGCTTCGTTAGGGAAGACATATACTGGCGTCAAAGCAACAGGATTCGGGCAGTCTACGTAGTAGAAATGCACGCAACTGTTGTTTTGTAAATACCCTTGGTTGTTCATCGAGACATTGATGTTCTGTGCGCCGCGAACGCCAATCTCTGCGTCGGCACCGTAGTCCCACGCCGTTGGATTGCCCATAATCACGTCGTCGTAAACATAATAAATCTCTTGAGTTGCTTCATCGATGATCAATTCAAAAGTGGCGCCATTAGGAAAAATTGGAGAACTCCAGTGCGGGATGTCTTTCCATTGAATGACTAATTTGCTATTTGGAGAAGTGCCAACTTGTTCGTAGTAAATACCTCCGCCTACTGCGTATGATTGTGCGAGTTGCTGAACAAAAGGATACAAACCATTGCCCGGCTCCATGACGGTATTGACCTGAGCCCCTATGGTTCCTAGTTTTACACCGCCGGTGTTACCTATTGTGGCCGAAGTAAATAAAGTTCCTTGATACAAGAGAGGAAAAGGCAACGTAATACCGATTTCGCCCAAATAAACTATGTTCGTATAAGTAGCCGTAGAACTCGAGCTAATGTCAATGAATCCCGTTGACGGACATTCGTTATCATAAGTAATGTACTGTCCTTGGTTATAGGTATTCCATGAAACGAAAGGTGACCAAAATGAAGAGTCTCCTGGCGTACAAACGGCTCTAACGCGCGCTTGATAGAAGCTATATGGCGTCAATGAAGCGATAGTATAAGGATGAGCGGTTGTATAAACCAAAGTGCCTGTTCCTGGCGTGAACCCCTGGGGGCCCCACTCGATTTGCCATTGTGTTTCGGTACCACCTGGCGTCCAATCCAAAGTAGCATCGTTTAATGTCGTGCTGACCACATTGAGCAGCGTAGGCTGAGGACATGTTGGTGGAGCAGAAATATTAATCATGTAATCTTCGGTCTCACCCCAAGTGTAGGTACCGCAAGGCATAGGCGAAGCATTAGATTCAATGATCACGATGCGCATTCTTGTCATGCCTGTAAGTGCTGTTGAAGGAATGGTTATGTTGAAAGGTACGTTAATCGACACCAAAGAAGGTAAGGAGTTATAGGAGTCATGTAATAACTCATAGGTATCAAATAGACCATTGTGATCGACATCAATCCAGACACGTGTGCCATAGGAGTAGGTTCCACCGCTACAATTCATTAAATCCAGTTCCATGGGATAGGTTACCCCAGGTGAAAGCAGCGTAGAAATTGAAGTAAAGTCTGAGTAAGTACCATCACAAGCCGTAGAGCTATTGTCTATTGTATTCAGCTCCACGCGTTGGATGTCGCCGTAAGTGGTAGAGGTTGCGCCACTTGTACAATAACAATTATAAAAGTTATTGGTGGTCACGCTTACCACTGTAGAAGTATCTATAGAGCCAGACGCGGTACACGTAACGATGCACTGATACCATGTATCGACTGTTTGTGTCACTTGGTAACTACTGTTTGTTGCGCCCGAAATATTGGTAAAAGGACCCGTTGCGGACGTTGCAGATTGCCACTGGTAAGTAATTCCTGATGCTAAAGTGTTTCCGCTCAATGAAAGGTTATACGGAACACTCGGACATACGGCTGTTACAGAAGCATTCGCTGTTCCCGCTACTACAGTTCCAGAACAAGGTGTGCCTGGTACATAATGAATTTTAATATTCGGACGGTTATTACCATATGTTGTGGTAAGCGCAGTCGCTGACGAACCAGCCGCACCTGCTGCCCATCCTATGGCCATTCCTGTTGCTGCTGTACGATAGTAATTTACGGCACCACTGGCTGTACCATATTTTACGTGATCTGTCATGATTTGTAAGGTGCCACCTGTGTATATAAATGGGGTTGTGAGCACATATGACTCCCAACCTGGAGCAGCACCCATGAATCCTTGATTCGTGTTATTATAAACAGAAGTAGCGCCTGCAGTAATTGCTCCCCAGGTTGTGCCCGTTGCTAATGTTGCTGCCGAGTTATTTGAAAGCAAGATCTCGAAATTATTTGGGGCAGTAATTGTACCCGTTGCCTTCTCCCATTCAATTTGGGTAATCATAGAACCAGCAGGAATAGCTGAAAGTTCAGTTGCCGTGTAAATATAAGCATACTTTGACCAATTAAACGCAGAAGTGGCAGCACTCCTATAAATTGGGCCGCTCAAATAACTCGACGCTGTTCCTGTTCCAATTTGCACAAATTGTGACCAAAGGACTTGGCTACAAAACAAAAGAATAAAGCCTAATGCGTAGTTTTTTCTCATCATATCATTTTAAAGGCCTAAAGTTAAGTATAAGAAAACAAAAAAGCCACCCCAAGGGGTGGCTTTCGAATATTAAGGGTAGTTGAATTATTGTTTCACTACTCTGAACGTTTGAACTGATGCATCAGCAGAAATACGAACCATGTAAACGCCTGTTGTCATGTTTGAAAGATTCAATACAGAACCATTTGAAACGTTTGTGGCATCAATTACAAGTTTGCCTTGAGCGTCATATACTTGCGCCTTAGCTGTTAATTCTGTTGGCATGTTAATCGTCAACTCTCCAGCTGTTGGGTTAGGATTTACAGACATCTCGATGTTTGCAATTTGATCTAAACCTACAGCACTGATGATCTCACAGTCAGACTGATCAGAACATCCTTCTGGAGATGTTACAATTACCGCATAAGAACCATTGGCAATAGCTGTGAAGTTTGCAGTTGAACCGTTTGGTGCATCTGTACCAGAAGCACAGTTGATCCATTGGTAGTTCATGCCTGCTGGTGAGGCTGCTAACGTAATGTCGTTAACTACAGAGATCGTTGCTACAGGAGTTGCATTTACAACTACAGTTACTTGATCTGAGTTTTCACAACCGTTGATACCAGTACCAGTAACGGTATACGTTGCAGTTGCAGACGGAGCAAATGCTACGTTATTAGATACACCGCCAGTCCATTGGTAAGAAACCGCTCCTTGACCATTCAAGGTAACTGACTCACCTGAACAAATTGTTTGGTTAGCACCAGCATTTACATCAGGAAGTGCCAATACAGTTACAGTAACTTGATCGTTATTTGTACAGTTATTGAAACCAGTTGCAACTACATTGTAAGTTGCTGTAGCAGTCGGTACAAAAGCAATACCGTTGGTAACGTTTGGTGTTGTCCAGCTTAAGAAACCAGTACCCGTTGCAGTAAGAGTTGCAGGTGTCCCCTGACAAACTGCGAAGTCCGGACCAGCATTTACAACTGGAATTGGCAATACAGTTACAGACGTGTTTTGAGATGCCGAACCACAAGCGTTGGTTGCAACATAAGTTAAGTTCACAACAACTGGGTCATTAACATTCGGTGTGTAAGTTACCGTACCGTTTGTGACGTTTGGTGAAATTGTACCAGTACCATTTGTAGTTGTCCAGAAACCACCCAAGCTGTTTTGAACTGCTGCACTTAGAGTAGCAGGAACGTTCGCACATACTGTTTGAGGTGCAGACAAGTTAACAGTTGGACCAGTAGAAACAGTAACAATGACTTGGTCGTTGTTCGTACATCCGTTTGCACCAGTACCTACTACAGTGTAAGTCTGTGTAGCATTCGGATAGAAAGGAACACCTTGTGTAACACCGTTGTTCCAAGCGTACGAAACTGCTCCTGATGCATTGAGCGTAGCGCTCAAGCCAGCACATACGGTAAAGTCTTGTCCGGCGTTAACTGTTGGCAATGCCAATACAGTAACTAAGATTTGATCTTGGTTCGTACATCCGTTCGCGCCTGTTGCTGTTACAGTAAGTACACCAGAGTTCGTAGGAACATATTGTGTGTTATTTGTAACGTTGTTGCTCCATTGGAAGCCTGTAACTGCTGTTGGAGTAGCAGATGTTGTCGTTGCATTCAAGATGATTGGTGTGCCCGCACAAATTGTTTGATCTAAACCTCCCAACACGATTGGTTGTGGAAGAACGTTAACAACAACTTGGTCTTGGTTCTGACATCCATTGATATCTGTACCTACAACATTATAAGTTGCTGTAGAAGACGGGAAGAACGGAGTTGCATTCGTCACGCCGTTTGTCCAAACATATGACAACGCACCTGAACCAGCAAGAATTACTGGAGAAGCATTACATATCGTTTGATCTACACCGGCATTTACAACTGGGAGCGCATATACAGTAAGTACAGCAACATCGTTGTTTGTACAACCAACCCCGTTGGCTACGTTCACTTGGTATGTATATGTACCAGGTTGTGTTGGTGTTACGGTTATACTTGGGCTATTTGCTATTGCACCAGTCAAACCACTGTTTGCATAGTTGGTCATTGTCCAGTCATATGGAGCCAAACCAGTTGCAGCAAATGTAGCGGTCTGACCAAAACAAATTGCTTGATCAACGCCTGCACTAGCAGCAGGAATAGTCGAATAAGTTAATAATAATGTATCTGTGTCAATACAGCCGTATTGCGTCGTTCCAAGAACTACGAACGTACCAGTAGCACCTACTGTAAATGGTGTGCCATTTACAACTCCAGACACAGGGCCTGTCCAAGCGTAGGCTCCTGACGGACCAGCGCCTGTTGCAGTTAAAGTAGCTTGCTCTGAAGCGTTATTTGAACAGATCAATACATCTACGCCAGCGTTTACTACCGGTGTAGGGCGTACGGTAATGTCATTAGTTGTCATGTTTGTGAAACATCCTGTTACAACATCAGTTGCAGTAACAACGTAGTTTGCTGTTAAGTCATTAGAACCCGTATTCACAGCAATTGTAGTACCAGTTGTTCCGGCAATTGCAGGTGTTGTGTTCCATGCATACGTATATACTGCTGCCGGCTGACCTTGAATGTTAACAATGTAATCTTCGGTCTCACCGTATCCATATGTTCCACAAGGAGTAATTCCTGTTACCAAAGTAGTTTCAACATTGACAACACGCATTCTTGTTACACCAACTGACGCACTCATTGGAATGGTGATAGTTGCTGTAGAAAGGTGAGGTCCGTTGATAGCCGCAGCTGAAACAAATACTTCTTCTCCTGCATCAACGAAATCGCCATCGCGGTTGTAATCGATGAATACTTTTGTTCCACTTGAATATAAGCCATTACATGTACCGATATCTATAGACAGAGCGTAGTTAGAGCCTTTGTTCAAGTTCGGCGCAGCTACAGAGGTAGTATAGTTTGCATATAGATTCAAAATTGAACCTGCACCTGGAGCAGCTACAGTACAATTCGATGTATTGTTCAATGTACCTAAAGTAACATTTAAAATTTCTTCATCGAATGTGGAGTTAGCACTGCTTGCACAGTAGCCAGTTGGCTCTGTTTGCGGACCAGAAACAATACTAGAAGCTGCAAGGTTCACAGTACCTGTATTACAAACTGACAACGGACCAGCTGTTGCAGAAGTAATTAATGGATTTGGATTCACTGTCAATGCCATTGTTGTGTTGTTTACACAAAGTGCACCTGTAGTTTGTGACGCAGTTAAAGTGTAAGTTGTACCTGCATTGGCCGTAAATGTGTAACCAATAGTAGCATTTCCAGAAACACCTGCAGATGGAGACCAGCTAAACGCATCGTATGCAGGGCCAGTTACAGTTAATACAGGCGAAGCAACGCCATCACACGTTGTAAGTGTAGCAGAGCTGACACTCAATGCAGGCGGAGCTGCTACAGTAATTTCTACTGGCGTAGGGCCACTCTGACAACCTGTAGAAGGGTTTGTAGTAGTTACATAAAGTGTAGTTGTTGTTCCAACTAAAGAACCATATGTGTTGGCTGTAGTAGATTGTAATGCAGTTGTTGAAGTTGGTGTAGCATACCAATTATAGGTAGGCGTTGTAAAGTTGTTAGGATCAGCTACAGAAGCTGTTGGTACTTGAATACCACAGTGTGCACTGTTTGTTGCAATCGGCGCTAAGAATACAGGCTGGATAGTTACCGGCGCTGTTGTCATGGTGTTGCTACAACCTGTTGCAGCTTCAGTTGCAGTAACCGTCCAGGTTTGCGTTGTTGGGGCGGTAGTAGCGTTTGTTACAACTGTTGTTCCTACCATTGTATTTACTACTGGTGTAGAGTTCCATGTGTAAGAGTAAGGAATTGCTGGTTGGCTTTGAATGTTTACTAAATAGTCTTCTGTTTCACCAGATCCCATGGACGTACATGCGTCGCCAGCACCATTAACGTTGCCATTACCACGCGTACGGATGCGCATTTTAGTAAGACCCATCTGAGCAGTTAGTGGAACAGTAATGTTGGTAATCGTTGTTGTACCTGCCGGTTGGTTGACCGCAACTTGTTGCCACTCGGTAGCTGCCAACACGCCATCGCGGTTGTAGTCGATCCAAACAGAAATGATTGCTCCGGTATAAGTACCTGCAGGGCCTGTTGTGATTGTTAATGAATAGGTCTGACCCGGCTGAACGTTGGTAGTTGCAGTATAGTTCGTATAATAAGGTGCCGCAGCAGGGTTAGATGCAGCAGAGTTATTAGAAATGGTACCAAATACAACGTTGTTTACGAATGTACCCGTACCACCAGAGTTGTTTGTAGCACAATAACCAGCAGGCAAAGTTTGCGGACCAGATACAATGCTCGATGCCGCTAAATCAACAGTTGCGTTATGACATGCAGTTGTTGGTGTTGCAGTGGCACTTGTAAGTACTGGAAGTGCGTTGACTGTTAAATTAAGTGTTGTCACTGCAGTACAAATACCATCAGTACCTGTTACTGTGAAAGGATATACGCCAGCAGCAGTTGGTGTTGTAGATAAAGCAGCCCCGGTTACACTTGAAGCAAGACCTGAGCCTGTGTAGGTAGGCAGGGTATATGTGTATCCATAAGCTGTATTCACAGAACTTGCTGTTGTTGCATAAGATGCGCCAATACAGATCGAAGGGTTCGCTCCACCAACGAAAGTTACTGGATCTGGGTTAGAAACCGTAACTAAGACCGGTGAAGGAATACTCAAACATCCGTTTGTTCCCATTTCGGAAACATAGAAAGTAGTAGTGGCTAAAATAGATGTGCCGTAAGTTGTGTTACCCGCAGCATAACCTGCAGTTTGAATGACTAAGTTGTCAAAAGTTTGTTGCATAGCGATACCACCTGTACGAGCGGCTAATGCATGCTTCCAAGTTGCTTTGTTGGCAGCCAAATAAGCTGCTGGTAATTGGATGTTCGTAAAGATGGCTGTTCCGTTTAGGGTAACAGTTACCTGACCAGTAGCGTTTGTTTCGATTGTTACGTGGTTGTTTGCAGCACCTACCCATGAAGTATTGCCAACATAACCAAGAACACCCGCAGCTGTAGCATTAAATGTTGCAGCGGTGTTGTTGTAAACAATATAAATACCTGCTTGATTTGGCATTACTGCATCATAAGCATCAAAACAGATTTTCAATTTTGAACCTGAACCTTTTTCTGCAGTTGGTAAAGTTGACGCAGCATTAACGTCATCTCCAAAGCTGTAGCTGAAACCATCTGCACCACCTGCTGGTGTTGTAGAGAAATCGAAGTCTACTTTATAAGCCGCTGCGTTCACGCCAGCATCTACAGTTAAGCCACCTAATTGACTAGTAAGGTTTGGCGTAAGTTGCAATTGACCTGCAACTGCACTTAAAGAAGCTACACCAGAAAGTGAAGCACCTGCACCAATAGTGGTGTTGGTAAAGTCATTAGAATAGAAGGTAGTATATGCAGCAGTAGGTGGTGTTTGAAGCGTAGCACCATTTGTTGCGGCATTGTACCAGAAGAACTGACCGTTCCCTGAAGCACCAGCAGCAGAAGCAACTGAAGCAGTTGGAACAGCTGCACCACATTGTGTACTATTTGTAGCAATTGGTGAAGTTGGCAATGGAAGTGCGGTAACAGTGGTTGAGTTTGATGTTACAGTACAACCTAAAGATGTCACTAAGGCAGTGTATGAATCGGTAACAACAGGGTTGATAGCAAGTGGGTTACCTGTTCCAACAGCAGAAATAGAAGAAGACCATGCAGCAGAAGTAATTGCCGGAGCATAACCACCACCTGTATTTGAAGAGCTGATGTTCAACATATAATCTTCGTATTCACCCCAAGAACTTGTGCTCGCTACACCAGTAATGAGTACCTCAAGACATACAACGCGCATACGTGTAAGACCATTTAATGCCGTAGCAGGAATAGTGAATGTTCCAGATTCTACGTGTGGGCCGGTAACAGTTGCTGTTGGTAAATAAACCGCTTCACCTGCATCGGCAAATGAGCCATTGCGGTTGTAGTCAATAAAAATGGCCATTGAGTTACCATAGTTACCCCCTTGAGTAATTGATGTCAATGAGAAACCGTAGGTGTTGCCTGCAGTCATGGCATAAGGACCAAAAGCTGTAAAGTTCGAGAATGAACCTGGCGTACCGGTTGCGGTGCCGATTGTTCCTGTTAAGTTTCCGCCAGTGGTTGTGTTGGATAATATTGTGGTAGCACCTTCAGTAATAACAACACCTCCTAAATCTTCATCAGCTAATGGCGTTGAAACACCCGGGGTGTTGTAAAGTACCGATGGCTGCAATGAAGTAAGGCTAACTGAGAGCGAAGAAGGGCTTCCAGCACAAACTGGTGAAGCAGCATTCGTAGCAAGTGCAGATACACCTAATAATGATTGGTCGATGTAAGGTGTTCCTGTGTAAGAAACTAGTAGACCAAAGCTGTTGGTGGCAACTACATTCCAGGTAACGGTTGCGTTTACTGGTGTTGCAACAGGAATTGTACCCGTGTATGTAGAACCAGTTGGGTTGGTCATGGTGATTGGCGTTTGAGCCACACCGTTAAATGCATAGTTAATAACCACACTCGAAACAGTTCCAGAACCTGGAGTCACAGAAACGGTAATCGGGTGAGAAGTAGCGGTGTTGCAATCAATTGGTGTAATAGCACCAAAAGTGAGAACCGGTGCAAAAATTGGTGTTGCATCGAATTCATCGGCACCCATGTCTGGGTTAGTAGCACCACCGTTCACAGAACCTACAGGGCCCGGACGCAATTGGTTGTCGATATCATTTGTAACAAGCGTAACTGTTACAGGCGCACCAGCAGACTCCAATGGTGTTGGAGCTGTGGTAATGTGAAGATCGTTTGCACTCACAAAGTTTGGTGCTACGTTAAAAGAGTTCGCATCTTGCGCCGTGGCAGCTTGCCATGCAGCCATTGAAGTTTGGTTAGCGCCATTGTAGAAGCCTACATTACCGCTGTTTGGTGCGAAATAGTTATTTCTATTGATAACAGCTGCAGTCCAGATGTTATTAGAAGCCGAATAAATGGCATAAGTACCTGTACCTGTATTGTTGTTGACAATAATATTATTCAAGAATTGACTAACGGTAGGAGTTGTTACAGTAAATGCTACACCGTAGTTGGTGTAGTTAACGGCGGTTCCATTAATGGACGGCGCCACAACAACCGTATTGTTAATGATGCGCATGAGCGTAGCTCCAGCAACAACACGAATACCGTAAGAAGTAAAGGTATTTACGTTTGTTGAAACATATTTAGAAGCAATGATATTGTTAATGAAGTTATTGGCAATTAAAAAGTTGTCGCAACTTGCAGCGCCTGTTACATTGATACCGTAAGCACCATAACCAAATGTAGTAGGTTGAATGATGTCATGGATGTTGTTGCGGAGTACGCGAATATTAGAGTTGACCGTTCCAAGTTCAATACCTGAAATACTTGCGCTGTAACCTACACCAGTTGCTGAAACATCACCAACACGCAAGTCATTGCCTTCAATAAGCGCTGCGCCTGTCGTTCCGCTGATGTTAGAGTTGGCAATAAAAATTGCATTTAACCCGATATTCTCTGCAAGTGTCGCAGAACCTAGGATATTGTTGCGGATCACTGTACCGGTAATTGGGAAGGTTCCAATACCATTAGCGAAAATACCACGATGACATCTTCTGATTTCATTGTTTTCAATGATCGTGTTGATGCTTGAATAAGCTCCTGTGAGGAGTGAAGTAGTGCTATAATTAGATAAATTGATACCATAACTCATGTTTGTCGCAGTACCTGAAGGGCGAGAACCAATAATGATACAATTCTTAACCGTATTGTTGTCAGCACCGTTTGCACCAATTGTTGAGTTGGAAGACAAACGGATAACTGCTGTAATCAGCGTTGTGCTCGTTGCCACTTGAAAAGTCAGGTTGCGGACACCTGGTGTAGCAGGGTCATCACCATCGATGGTTACGTTATCTGCACCATTTAATTCGATCAAGCCACGGTTGGTTGTTGGCGTAGCAGCAGAGTTCACTGTTACGTTGCCAGAAGGCTTAATGTTAATGGCTGAATAGAGTGCCGTACCAGAGCCGCTGTTCACCAAGGCAGTAACCGCTGTCGGCTCTGTGGTGTTGGCTGAAATCGTGATGTTGATCACTCCTTGGTGCGTACCTGCATTGATAGCAGCAAACGCGGCGCTAACTGTTGCGTATGTTCCAGTGGCGGTTCCGGCAGTTGCAGACACAGCTACCTGCGCTTGCAAATTGGACACCATCAATGCGAAAACTGCAACGACAGTAGCAATAAATCGAAATGGTTTAAATGTAGTAGTGTTACCCATGATAATGATTTTTAGACCGACAAATATATTATTAAAACTTTAAAAAACAAAAAAGGCAGACTTTCTAATCGCATACCTTATTTCAATTATTAATTTTACGGCAATGAAAAACACAAATACGCAACTCCGAGCCCTCGTATGTGGCTCTACCCAAGGAATCGGTTTGGCCATTGCCCAAAAACTTTCAAAAGATGGTTTTTCTGTGTGCCTGACCGCTAGAAATGAAGAAAAACTAGCAGCGGCACTAAGCACCTT
>Ga0078894_10002487_pt1 | contig 13978 bp, 7 predicted proteins | sample LauGreSu1BDMLBSD_2_FD_67506 | JGI IMG/M metagenome (GOLD analysis project Ga0078894, IMG submission 67506) | Freshwater lake microbial communities from Lake Michigan, USA - Su13.BD.MLB.SD (version 4) (version 4) | ecosystem: Environmental > Aquatic > Freshwater > Lake | place: Lake Michigan, USA...
TTTTGTTCACTATCTAAAATCTTACCCCAAATATGAAACGCCTTCTCGGAATCACATAATAATTTTTCACACCAAATTTGTTCAACAGGTTTTGTTAGAAGTTTTTCTTCCATAATCTTCTCACCAAAAGTATTAACAATTTTAATGTATTTGCGTGCTACCTTTGGAGTTACGTCTTTATATTTCATAACGTACTCCGCTTGAGGTCTGGTCAATTTAAAGTTTTTTACATCAGTAAATTTTCTCTTCCATTCCAACAGTTGATTATTGGAACCCTCATATGTTGATAATATTTCCCTAGCTTCTATTTCAGGTATCATAACTTCTTATAAAATATACATAAATAGAATGGAACATTAAACTATTTATTAAGATATGAACAATAAACTACCAATAACAAGATTAGGTAAATTCTTCTCAAAAGACGATTTTGATATTAATATTCAAATGGGTCAGGAATACTTACATGGGGACTTAAACATGAAATTGGTCCTATATCGTGTGGATAGAGGTAAAACTGAGACAGATGCAATTTATGCTGAGGTTGGAAAGGATGAAGTTAAATTTTTCCCTCCAATAGAATTCAATGCTTTAGTTAAGATTGATGAACCTAAAAATTCAACATATAAAAATGGTTTAGTTCGTTATAATGAGCCAGGTAATTTAACATTATCGGTTTATATTAGACATTTAGAAGAATTAAAAATAGATATTAGATACGGTGATTACATTGGTTATGCTGATTCTGAAGACAAGATAAGATATTATACCGTGTCAAATGATGGTAAAGTTACATCGGACAATAAACATAAAATGTTTGGTTATAAACCTCATTACCGAACTATAACCTGTGTACCTACACAACAAGGGGAATTTAGAGGAGTATAATATGGGAATACCTAAAAGAAAAAACAATATTGATGTTTACGGTGGTAAGGAATATTACGAAGGTAAACAAATAGTAGAAAGGAGACAGGAGTTATTGGATAGGATTACCAAATCTGACTCGTATCTACCTGACTCTATTTTACATGACGATTTAGACGGAGGTATGCTTAGTTTCGTAAAGGAAAACTTTGTAGTTACCACCGACAGTAAAAAAATACCTGTAATTCCAAAAATCCTAACAATACAAAGATGGGGAGAGTTTTCAAATAATTGGGAGTTTTCCGATGACGATGGAAATGTTGAATTACCATTCATTGCGGTAATCAGAAAACCTGACGTACAGCCAGGTACAAATCCTGTAGTTCAAAGAACTATACCTGATAGAAGAACTTTTTATTATGCTTCAGTCCCAACGTGGAATGGAACACAGGCGGGTGCCGACATTTACAAAATGCCACAACCCGTTGCGGTCGACATTACGTTTGACGTTACTATTATATGTAATAAATTCAGGGATTTGAATAAATTCAGTAAGATTGTGATGCAAAAATTTTCATCAAGACAATCATACACAACGGTAAAAGGTCATTATATTCCTATTGTTTTGGATAGGGTTGAAGATAATACCCCAATGGAAACAGTAGACGGTCGTAGGTTTTATATTCAGAATTATACGTTCACCATGTTAGGTTTCTTAATTGATAGTGAAGAGTTTGAAGTAAAACCGGCAGTTAGTAGAATGTTTCTTTTAAATGAATTCATTCAAAATAAAGGATACCAAAAGAAATTTATCAATAAAACAATTGATATAACGGTAATCACTTTTCCAGGAGATGGTTTACAGACAACTTTTAGTGTTGGTGAAAGTATTGGATTTTTGTTTAATGTATCGGTTAACGGATTAATACAGGAAAGAGATGTTGATTATTATCACGTATCAACCACATCAAAAATAACATTTTCTGAGGCTCCTTACGAAGGTAGTCAAATCACAATAACATACTATAAGGGTAAAAACAACGTATGGGTTGATAACTATGGTAAACCTGTTCAATTAACTCATGAATCATTTGAGTATGATGGGTCTTCTTTAGTGTTTAATGTTAACAACACAATTGATAGTGTGGTTACTTTAGATATAAATGGCCTTGTTCAAGAGGAAGGTGTTGGGTTTGATATTAGTGGTCGAGATACTATAACATTGAATGGTGAGCCATTGATTGGTGATAGAATTAATATTACATATCTATACTAATCGTCTCCGTATAAATCTCTTTTTTTAGGTTTACAGTAATCCTCAATCCATTTTTCTAAAACTTTATAGATTTTAAGTCCATTTTTATCACAATGGATTTTCAACATCTCGTGATGTTTTTCACTAATCTTTACGTTTTTCGTTTTGTTTTCTTCAGTCATAGATAAAAAAAGATAATTAAAGATAAATAACTATCTTATTTAAAAAAATTACGGAAATCTTTCATAAAAACAAAGATATTTATAGAATAACTAATAAAAATAATTAACCAAACATTAATCGATGGCAAATTCAAACAGAGTATTCGTTTCTCCAGGTGTCTACACATCAGAGAAAGATTTAACATTCGTGGCACAGAGCGTCGGGGTTACAACTTTGGGTTTAGTGGGTGAGACTTTAAAAGGTCCAGCATTTGAACCATTGTTGATAACAAATTTCGACGAATTTAGAACATATTTTGGTGGTACTTCTCCTGCAAAAGACGAGGGAGGAAACCTAAAATATGAATTACCTTATGTGGCAAAATCTTATTTACAAGAATCAAACCAATTATTTGTAACCAGAATCTTAGGATTGACTGGATACAAACCATATAAATCATTCGGTATTAAATCCTTAGGTGGAGTAGTTGTAAACACCGGTGCAACACCAACGGAAGATACATCAATCATGGACCCTAGAACATTAACGGGAATGACTAACAGTTCATTCTACACACATTTAGATGGTGTAAATTCGTGGTCAGGGAACACAATTGCGGAGTATGTTCAATCACAACTTAGTGGTTACACTCCAACAAGTGGTAATAATGGTTATTGGTTTACAATAGGTTTAGTTCCTTCTGATGAATTGTCTTCATTAACTAGTTCAAAAGAAATTGACTCTCCTCTTACAGGTAATAAAACTGATGGTAACAGTAACGGAAAAGAGTGGTATAACACATGTTTCCATAAAACCGGAAGTACAGATTCAACAATTGTTTCAGTATATTCTTATCTTTTTGTTTATAACAACATAAACGGAGGATTTGATGTAAAGAGATTTACATATCCAGCATCATTAAATACTGACTTCGCAGATACGGTTGTGGCAGTTTTAAGATCAAGAGGTCGTTATAACGCCACTCAAGAATTGTTATTAGAAGTAACTAACAATAGTGACTTCGCTTTATCATTAAGTTCTAATTTTGACATAACAAGTAATCCATTATCAGAATTTGTTATTAACGTAACAGGTGATACCGACGGTGCTAAAAGTTTTACTTGTTCATTAGACACGACATCAACAAAATACATTAGTAAAGTTTTAGGTACTGGTGTTTTTGAAAAATCATATAGAGAATTTCCTCTTTATGTACATGAAGTTTATCCTAACTTATTAAAATCGGCTTTCGAAAGAGGTCAAATTAGAGGTTTAAGTTTAGACGAAGTATACAATCTAGAAGGAGATAATTTCTTAAGAGAGTGGGATACTACATTGTCACCAATGGTGGTTTCAGAAGTAAGAGGTGGTAAAGTTTCGGATTTATTCCAATTCCAAACTATTTCTGACGGTGACGCTGCAAATTTTGAAATTAAGATTACAATTCAAAACATTAACCTTGAAACAGGTGACTTTGATGTGTTAATCCGTGATTTCAACGATACCGATGAAAACATTGTTGTATTAGAGAAATTTTCAAGATGTTCAATGAACCCTGATTTACCAGGATATATTGGTAGAAAAGTTGGTACTTCTGATGGTGAATACGAATTACGTTCTAAAATTGTAACATTAGTTTTAGCGGATAATCATCCTGTAGACGCAATTCCTGCTGGTTTCAAAGGTTTTACAACTGAAACAAACTTCTCAGGTAAAACACAAGGAGGTATTGTTTACAAAACACAATATCAAGACGCTGGAGATGTTGTAAGATACAATTCAGATGGTTCTTCAATAATTGAAGCGGGTGACAAGATTAGAAAGGTAACTTTAGGTATGTCATCTCAAGTAGGTTATGATAGAGATTTATTGAAATTCAAAGGAACTGGTGCTGAAGAGTACACATATGGTTTCCACTTATCAAAAAATGCAGCAACTATTACAGGTGCAACACCAAGTGGATATATGTTTAAAACAACACCATACGACTTGGAAGGTCAAGCAGACGCAACAGACGGTATTACTAATAAATTATTAACGGTAGCAAATCGTAAATTCACCATGGCGGTTTGTGGTGGTTTTGACGGATGGGACATTTACAGAGGTGTTAGAACTTTTGGTGATGGTTTTATATTCGGAAAAACAACTTATGTAAGTGGTAACACTAGAAACAGTGGTGTTTTTGATGAGTATAACGGAAACTCAGATTACTATTCATACTTAGCAGGTATCAACACCTTTGCTAACCCTGAAGCGGTAGACATCAACGTATTTGCCACTCCAGGTATTAACTTCTACGACCAAAGTTCATTAGTTAATCAAGCAATTGACATGGTTGAAAACGATAGAGCGGATTCATTGTATATTATGAACTCACCTAACGTTACAGGAACAACTGCAGCAGAAGATGTGGTAGGTTTCTTAGATGATGCCGCTATCGACTCTAACTATTCAGCAACATATTGGCCTTGGATTCAAGTAAGAGACGTAGATAACGCAACTCAACTTTACATCCCACCAACAGGTGAAGTATTGAAGAATATCGCATTAACCGATAACGTATCATATCCTTGGTTCGCAGTCGCTGGTTATTCAAGAGGTTTAGTAAACGCTATCAAAGCGTCTAAAAAATTAACTTTAGACGAAAGAGATGAACTTTATAAAGCTAGAATTAACCCAATTGCAACATTCTCTGATACAGGTACTATTATTTGGGGTAACAAAACTCTTCAAGTTAGAGAATCTGCACTTGATAGAATCAACGTAAGAAGATTGTTATTAAGAGCAAGAAAATTGATTTCAGCAGTTGCAGTTAGATTGTTATTTGAACAAAACGACGAACAAGTAAGAAATGAATTCTTGAGATTGGTTAATCCAATTCTTGAATCAATTAAGAAAGAAAGAGGTTTATATGAGTTCCGTGTAACCGTATCAAATGATCCAGAAGATATTGATGCAAACACGTTAAGAGGTAAGATTTATATCAAACCTACTCGTTCTCTTGAATTTATTGATGTTGAGTTCATTATTACACCAACAGGAGCATCATTCGATAACGTTTAATCTCTGAAGGGATATATAAAAATGAGAAGGGAGGACTTTTGGTCCTCCTTTTTTATTTAAACACCTTTACAGGTAGAGTAGTAATGTTCCACGAGGAACCAATTTTTATAACAATTATACTTTTATATTTCACCCAGAATACTGGAACTAGATATACTAGTATTTATTATTATATTTTATATTATTTAAGAAAAGCTTTATTATTTATTCTGGAACTAGATACTGGAGCCTGTAAAAAACTAATGAAAAAAATTGATAAAATCAAGTCCTTCTGAAGAATAATTCAAAAAAAAATTATTTCCAAATAGGATATATTTATAAGAAAGTAAAAATAACAAAAAAAACTTAACAAATACAACATGGCAGATTTATTAATGAAAATGCCGGCTCCATATGAGCCGAAAAGAGTAAACCGATTTATCGTTAGATTCGACTCATCTTTGGGTATCAACGAATGGTTCGTAACCTCTGCAGCTAGACCTAGTGCAAAAATTAACTCAGTTGCAATTCCTTTCTTGAATACCTCAACTTATGTTGCTGGTAGATTTGAGTGGAATGAGATTCGTGTAACATTTAAAGACCCAATTGGACCTTCTGCGTCTCAAGCTTTGATGGAATGGTTCCGTTTACATGCGGAGTCTGTAACAGGTAGAATGGGATATGCTGCAGGATATAAGAAAAACGTAGATTTAGAAATGTTAGACCCAACAGGTGTTGTGGTTGAAAAATGGAAATTAGAGGGTTGTTTCATCACTGATTTAAACTTTAACGAACTTGATTACTCAAGAGATGATTTAGCTTCAATCACGTGTTCTTTAAGAATGGATAGATGTATCCAAATTTACTAATAATAAGTTAATCTGTCATATTGAAAGGTGTTATTTTTATAACACCTTTTTTATTTTATTAAACTTTACTTTACAATAGTTATTAGTTAAATTTAGAGTATGGAACAATTACGAATAGACCCCTCAATCGCATACGACGTTGTTGAATTACCAAGTAAAGGTATTCACTACGCAAATAAAAAGAAATCACTACGAGTTGCGTATCTTACAGCATCTGACGAAAACATCTTAGCGGCACCAAGTTTAGTTTCAACAAACAGTGTTGTTACTGAATTATTAAAAAGAAAGATTCTTGATAGAGATATTTCTATTGATGAAATTGTTGAAGAAGATAAACAAGCAATCTTAATATTCTTAAGAAATACTGCGTTTGGTTCTGAATATACAATTAATACAGTTGACCCTAAAACAAATGAACAATTTACGTTTGATATTGACCTTTCTTTACTTAAAGTTAAAGATTTCAATTTAAAAGAAGATTCAAATGGTGAATATACCTACTTTATGGAAAGGTCTAAAAAAGAAGTAACTTTTAAATTCCTTACCCAAAAACAAGAAAACGAAATTAAGGACATTGAGAAAAGTTGGAGTGGACTTGGTATTGCACCAATTGTAACAAAACAACTTGAGATGATGATTCAATCTGTAGGAGGTGTTAGAGATAACATGTCAATAAGGGATTTTGTTGAAAATTTACCTATTAAAGATTCTCAAGACTTCAAGAAATTCGTAAGAGAAAATAAACCCGGTCTTGATTTGACCCAAACAGTAACCACCCCGTCAGGAGACACAATCCAAGTTGAAATTGGATTCGGGGTTGAGTTTTTTCGTCCTTTCTACGGATTATAAAAAAGGACAATTAGACGAATTTTTATTCCTAATTAAAAGAGGTTTCACATATGGTGACATTCTCACCATGCCGGTATGGGAAAGACGTTATTATGTCAACTATTTGGTAGAATTAGAAAACAAAAAATAATCTATTTATAGTTATGGCGAATCCTATAGATCAATTAGATGATATTTTAAAAAACTCAACAAGTAGAGAAGACTTTGCAACTAAAGTTGAGGCTGCCGGATTAGGTACAAAATCTTCAGCGAGAACTTTTTATGATCGAAAAATGAGAATGAGTCCTCCTACATCGAATAACACCTCAAATAATAATTCAAACGGAAATACAAATTTCACAGGAAATATTGCAGGTGGAATAAAAGGATTATTAGACACATTTCAAACTAATTCGGATTATGGACGTATAACGGATAAAGAAGAATACAATATATCTAGTGTTTTAGAAAACATACAAAAAAACGGTTTATCAGCCAACGCTATATTAGGTCAGGGTAAGGATGTTATTCAACAAATAACCAATCAATTAGCAATTGAGGCTCAACTAAGAACGGACATTAATGAAAGTACAGGATTAGCTGGAAAATTATCAAAAGATGTTAGAACTGAAATTACCGAATCCACAAGTCAAGCAGTTAGATTCGGATATGGTATCGAAGATATTACAGGTGCGTTTGAGAATTTAATTGAGGAAAGTGGTAGATTTAACATAGTTAACCAACAAACATTAGAAGGTGCTTTAGGAGTATCAAGAGCATTTATAGGTGATTATAAAGAAATTGGAAAAATATTCAATGAGTTTGAAAAGGTTGGATTTGGGGCAAGAAGTGCGATACAAGCAATAGATAAAGCCGGTAGAGAATCTCAGGGTTTAGGTTTAAGAGGAAAAACTACTGTTAAAGATATAAGAGAAAACATTGATAAATTAAATCAATATGGCTTTCAAAAGGGTATTGATGGGTTAGCTCAAATGTCAAGAAAGGCGGCAGAATTCAGAATGAATATGGGTGAAGCTTTTAAAGTAGCAGAAAGTGTAATGGACCCTGACAAAGCAATTGAATTATCAGCAAATTTGCAAGTATTGGGTGGTGCTATTGGTGATTTTAATGATCCATTAAAATTAATGTACATGGCCACCAACAATGTTGAAGGTTTACAAGATGCGTTAATTGAGGCTGCGGGAAGTTTGGCGGATTATAACAGTGAACAAGGAAGATTTGAAATCACGGGAGTCAATTTAAGAAGAGCAAAAGAAATGGCTGCTCAGTTAGGTGTCGATTACAAAGAACTTACAAGAAGTGCAATTGCTTCACAAGAAAGATTAGCGGCTAGTAGTGATTTGATGGCTCGAGGTTTTAACATGGATGAGAAGGATAAAGAATTTCTTATTAACATGTCAAGAATGGATGGCGGTAGAATGGTAATTGATGTTCCAAAAAGTTTACAAGATAGTTTAGGTATAAAAGATACTCAAGTAGCGTTAACTGATTTATCAGAAAATCAAGCAAAACGATTAAAAGAGTATCAACAAGAATTAGGAAACATGACTTCCGAAGAAGTTGCTAGAGACCAATTTGAGTCAATCATAAACATTCAGAGAGATGTGAACTCAATAGTAACATTAGCTAGAATGAGATTGACAAGTGGAATTAGAGGTGAAGGAGGTTTAAATTTAGATAATATCACAAAAGGATTACAAAACCAATTAACTGAATATACAAATAAAGTACAAAAGGGTGAATCGGGAACAATTATTGAAGATTTAAAAGCCAACATTCAATCCACAATTGATGAACTTAAATCAACAGGTGCAGGTTCAGTTATTACTTCTCAAATAAATAGTTTACAGGCGAAACTAAATGAAGTTACAGGTGCAAGTAATACTGGAACTAACAGTTCAGCACCAAATACGTCATTACCTACCACAAAAAATGTTAACTTAAATGTTACGGTTCCAAACATTGGGGATGCAATAAGTAGGGAAATTGTTAGAAATCAAGATGTATGGTCGGATGTATTCTCAAGAACGGAAAAGGATTATACGACACTTTAAATAGATGACAAAGTTTTTACCTAATAATCTATTTATAATAAAAGAATAACTAATGCCAAGTTACTTAAATTTCGACTCAACAAAATCTGAAAGGGACAAACTTTTAGCTAAGAATCTCAAGAATCCTAGCGACGGACCTCAATTGTTTACCCCTGCTAGTTATTCTGTATCAAAACAAAATGATTATTCGGTAACAAACTTACCTCCCGTTGATAGTAATAGACCAAACGATTTAAGTAAACCATCAAATCTAAACATATATAAACCCGAAAATTTTTCAATTTTCGAAACGTTAGATACTTCAGTCAGAAGAGCGAATTTAGAATTATATCCTTATTTTACTACGAATGTTAATCATACATTTATAAGTTTATTTACTAATACTTCTAACAATAACGAATCTGAATTATTAAAATTCTCATCAAACTACATGAGGTCTAGTGATGGACCAATGTTATCAAGAATTAGACAAAATCTAATTAGAATAACTGATGGTAGAATGAGAATTAGTGAAGCTTTAAGTGGTGACATTAGTACAATTTCAGATATTGTAACAGGTAGACAACCATTTATATTACCTAACTATAAAATTACTGTTGCAAGAACATTACCAGGAAAAACTATCGATTTCTTACAAACGATAGCGGGTGTAACATTTCCATTTTCTGAAATACCAGGAGATTATTTATCGAACCCTGAAAACCCTGTTCAAAATTTTAGACCTGAAGCAAAAACAGGAGTTGGTAAATTATGGCAAGATGTAACAGGTGCATTAGGTTCGTTATTAGGAATACAGAGAAGACCAAAAATATCAAGGAAACCTTCCGACCTATTGATTGAATATATGGGTGAGGGTCAAAAACAAACCCTTTATAGAAACTTGTCGTTTTCAAAATATGCACCCGACTATACCACAAGTGCGAGATCACAAAATTCATCAAAAATATTTCAATTTGCGGATAATTTTGCTGAAGGTGTTAAAAATATTTTAGGTTTAGAAGCACCAAGAGGTGTTGCATATATTGGTGACGATAGAGGTGAGGACGTACAGTTCGCTATGTCAGACTTTAATGGTAGACCCGTTAGAAGTAGTTATTACTTAAGTCTAATGTTTGACCCTGTTGCCGCAAATTTATTTCATAGAGACGTTAATATTAACGAAGGAGGACCAATCAGTGGTAACCTAACTTGGATTAGTACGAACTCTCAAAACAAGTTAGGTCTTGAGAACATGGAGTACGGTGAAGAATCTTCTAATTTAGAAAATTCATTGTCGACAAAATACGGTTTTAGAGAAGATTCAATATTAGGAGAAACACAAAGAATATTAAATTCATTACCATCAGATGGTTCGGGTTTATCACATGTTGCAAATGTAATTGACCAAACTAGTAGAGCATTTAAAGATGGTGACATCTTAATGTCAAGAGGTTCGGCAGTAAAATTTGTTGATAAGTCAACAGGTGAAGAAAGTGGTGCGGAGTTTTGTAGAGTATGGACTAAGGATAGACCATATTTTAACTATTCTGACACAATGAAAAGAACCGCAAACATTCGAAAATTTGATGATAGTGTAATGGGAGGTTCAAGTAGACCTTGGAACATCAACATGGGACCTATGTCAAATGGAACTAAAGATGACTTTTCAGGTTCAACAAACATATTTGACAAATACAAATACGGACAAGATTATAACGGTAAAAGTTTTTATGCAAAAAAATATATGTTCTCAATTGAGAATCTTGCATGGAAAACGTCAACAAGACCTGGTTTTACAGTTTTAGATTTACCATATTGTGAAAGGGGTCCAAATGGTGGACGTGTAATGTGGTTCCCACCATATGATTTAAAAGTGTCGGAACAAAATAGTGCTAAATGGGAAAGTAATACTTTCTTAGGTAGACCCGAACCAATTTACACATATCAAAATACTGAAAGAAGTGGACAAATATCTTTTAAAGTTGTTGTCGACCACCCAAGTGTTTTAAATCTATTAGTTAGAGAACATTTTAAAGATAAGTCAGACAAAGAGGCTGATGAGTATATTAACGCGTTTTTTGCTGGTTGTGTCGATGTTGACTTCTATGATTTAATTAGAAGATACGCAACATTAGACCCTGAAGATATTAATTTAATAACTAAGTTCTTAAATGGAGGTGGTAACCCTGATGAGATTATAAAATATAAGAGTGTATTCACCCCACCAACAGTAAGTAGTTCTATTACACCGGGAATAGACCCTAATGCCGAAACAATTAAATTAGATATTAATTTAAAATTTTTAAATGATACACCTGAAATAACATTAAAAAAAGATTTTATATCTAATCGTGCTTACAAAAATTTTTATGACGATGTTATTAATAGTTCAGGAAGAACTGTTAACGAATTAACAAGTGAATTAAATAAATTATTAGACCCATCAAATACAACTTATAATAAAACCAAATACGATAAAGACCGTAAGTTATTATATAATTCTACAAAACCAACTGGAGATATTACTGAAAATGTAAATAAGAAAGTAACTGAATTAACAACTATAATAACAAACGCATCAACTGGTTTTACAGAATTTAATACAAAATTAGAAACACTTAAAAAAGATATAAAGGAAAACACTTGTGGCGATGTAACAATTAACATTCTATCAAGTTGTTCAGCAGCTGCGGATAACAAATATAACTTTAAACTTTCAATAAGAAGATCACATTCAATTATACAAGATATTTTATCCAAAGTATCTAATGATGGTGCTAAATATGATTCAAGAGATTGGTGGTCATTTAAAGAGTTACCCGTTGACGCGTCAAAAGAAAAGTATGAAATTAAAAAAGAATTTTCATATAAAGATGATTTAGGGTTTGAAAGAGAAGGAAAATTAATCATTGTCAGTAAAAATGCTGGAGAAGAAGTTATTAATGAAAGTAATCAAAACTGTCATAAAGAAGAATTCGTCAGTGAAAAATTAAAACGCCATTCACCTATTGCTTTTGGTTGTAGACAATCATATGTTAGAATGGAATATCAAAGAACCCCTAAAAAAGAAGATATAACACCAAACGTGAATCCTGTACCGGGAGATGGAAATATACCACCAAGTAAACTAGTACCTGGCGATAAAGAACAAATACCAAGTAAATTCAAAAGACCGACTATTGATGTAATGAAAAGAATTATCATGAAGACTCTGTCTGAATGTTATTATTTCAAAACAGTTGAAGAAAATACACCATTGGTTTTTAAATCTTTAGTTGAAAAGTTAAAATATTTTCACCCAGGTTTCCACTCAACAACACCTGAAGGATTAAACGCACGTTTAACTTTTTTACAACAATGTATTAGACCTGGCGATACTATTCCAATTAAAGGAATATCGGAAGATAGTGACGTAAATGCAAGAAATACAACATTTGGACCACCACCAGTTTGTGTACTAAGAGTTGGTGATTTTTATCATTCTAAAATTATTATAAGAGATGTTAATATAACGTTTGAAGATTCTACATGGGATTTAAATCCTGAAGGAATTGGAGTGCAACCAATGATTGCAAACGTATCGTTACAAGTAAACTTTATTGGGGGACAAGGATTAAAAGAACCAATCTCAAGATTACAAAACGCGTTGTCATCTAATTTCTATGCAAATACTGAAATGTATGACGAGAGATCAGAATCCACGAATGAAACAATTGGAGGAAGAGATGCGTCAGAATTCACTAAAGAATTTTTAGAGGACTTACAAAAAAATGGTAAACGAACTTCAGAGAAATCTAGTGATATAAATGGTAAAGGAATTAAAGAAGGTTCTTATATTGGTGAATATGTTAAAACTGACAGTACAAACACAATCGAATATAAAACTTTAGTAACCAACATTTTTGATAAGGTAAAAGATTATTTTGACACATATCAAAAAACATATAACATAGTAGTAAAAGAATATGATACTAAATTGGGTAGTATATTCTTTTCACCAACATATAGAAGTGTTAAAGATTTAACTGTTCAAAAAAGTGAATCAAGCACAGAAAACATTGAACTATTAGGTGTTTATCCATCAGGTAAAGAGATGGAAGTTTTATTAAGAGGATTTAAAGCCGCACTCGACTCAAAAATCGAATCATCTGATTTTGTTGATATTTTAGGATTTAATAAAATTTTACCAAACTCAATGGAAGCGAATTCAAATAAGTTATTAAAGAAGAAATTTAAAGAGATTTTAATTTCAAACGATAACTCATTGGTTAATCGAATGTTAAATATTTCTGCAGTTAAAACACTTGAAGATGCTAGAAATGAAATAATAGGTTTAATTGATAAAGTAAATTACATAGTTAAACACAAAGAAGACGGTACGATTAGTGGAAGTACTATATCAAATGCATTATTCACATTACCAGGTATAACAAGTGGTAGCGATTTTTATGGTAAGTATTCAGATGTAATTGATTACATAAAGAAACATCATAAAGATTTTACCGAGGACTTAGATTTATCTATCAATTTTAATAGTACATCAATAAGTCAAGGTGATTTTGAAGAGGTTTTAAGTATTGTTATGAAAGACCCGATTTTAATAGGTGAGGTAATTGACGTATTTGGTAGTCAAGTTGACACTTCTAAAATGGAAGGAAAACTCAAAAAGTTTGCAAGACAACCAGAAGAAAAGAAATTTAAAACTCATAAAGAGGCGAAACCAAAAACATCATTGGAGGAGGTTATTTTTAACATTCAAACTACCGATGTAATAACGGATAACGTAAAGAAGAGTGAATTAGAAAAAATATTTAGTATTAAAAATAAAATAGGTTCTACATTAAATTACTATAAACCATGAGTAGGGATTATTTCGATAGGTATCAATTTTTTATAGAAGA
>Ga0078894_10002489_pt1 | contig 13974 bp, 14 predicted proteins | sample LauGreSu1BDMLBSD_2_FD_67506 | JGI IMG/M metagenome (GOLD analysis project Ga0078894, IMG submission 67506) | Freshwater lake microbial communities from Lake Michigan, USA - Su13.BD.MLB.SD (version 4) (version 4) | ecosystem: Environmental > Aquatic > Freshwater > Lake | place: Lake Michigan...
TATATTATCTAAAATTATGAAGAGAGAATTAATGAATAAAACTCAAATTAAAAAACTTGAAGATGAAATTTTAAATAAAATTGAAGACGCATTTAATTATGCTAAGATTTCAAACCTGCCAACTTCTAATGATATTTTAAAATACATATATAACGAAAATAAATAATTAATTAATGACAAAGCCTAGAATAATAAATTGTGGTCAAGCAATAAATGAAGGTTTAATAGAAGCTGGAATCAAAAATGATTCAGTTATATATCTTGCAGAAGGTGTTGATGATCCTAGTGCTGTATACGGTACTTTAAGTGGGCTAAGTAATCATTTTGTGGCAAGCAGAATAATAGAAATGCCATTATCTGAAAATGCATTAACTGGCATAGCTATAGGAGCAGCATTAATGGGCAAGCGACCAGTATTAAGTTTTCATAGAGTTGAATTCGCTCTATTAGCAATGGAACAAATAGTAAATAATGCTGCAAAAACACATTATATTAGTCGAGGAAATCATAGCGTGCCAATTGTTATTCGACTAATTGTTGGAAGAGGTTGGGGACAAGGCCCAGCACATTCTCAAAGTCTTGAAGCAATGTTTGCAATGATACCAGGCCTTAAAGTGATTATGCCAACATTTCCAGCAGACGCAAAAGGTTTAATTATTGCAGCCATAGAGGATAATAATCCAGTAATAATAATTGAACATAGATGGTGTCATTATATTCAAGGAGATGTTCCGACCGGATATTATACATCTGATTTAGAAACCCCTAAAGAAATAATAAAAGGGGAAGACATTACTATCGTTGCTTCATCTTTTATGACAGTTGAAGCAATTGAAGCAGCAGAATCATTAAAAGAATTAGGTTATACTGCGTCTGTATTTGATTTGAGAGTATTAAGGCCACTTAAATTAGATACTATTATTAATTCTGTAAATAAGACAGGTAGATTAATAACCATTGACCTTGGGTTTAAAAAATTTGGAATAGGAGCAGAGATTGTTTCCGAAGTTACCGCAAATTGTTTTTCGTCATTACAAGCTGCGCCTGTTAGACTTGGAATGCCAGAACATCCTAGCCCAAGCTCACGCGGATACCTAGAAGGTTTGTATCCAGATTCAATTTTAATTTTAAAGGAAGCCGCTAAAATATTAAATATTGATAGCAATAAATTAAATGAATCCTTATTTAAGATAAAAGAAAGAAAAAAATTAATTCCTATTGATGTACCTGATCCTAAATTTAAAGGACCGTTTTAATAAATCAATATTTGGAGAAAACATTTTTAGTTGTTGGCAGTAACAGTAAGATTGGGAGGTATTTAATTCCTGCACTGGAAAATAGAGGAGATATTGTCTATAAAACTTCTCGGCGTAAAGATGAATATGGAGCTTTGTGGCTAGATTTTTTAGAGTTAGATTCATTTTTTCAAAATAATCCGCCTGCAGTAGATGTAGTGGTTTTATGTGCTGGCAAAACAAAATTTGAAGATTGCCGTAATTTTGATAGGAATGTTTATGAGATAAATGTTGACGGACCGGTTAGGGTTGCATCATTTTATGCTAAAAAAGGTGCTAAAATTATTCAATTATCAACTAATGCAGTTTTTAACGGGGAAAGTCCTTTTGTATCCGATTTAACTATACCAAATGGAGTCACAGGGTATGGATGTTTAAAAGCAGAAGTCGAATCTCAATTAATCAATTTGAATTCAAGACTTTCTATACTGCGTTTTAGCAAAATTATTACTCCTATTGAAAATATTTTTTTTAGTTGGTTGCAATGCCTGCAAAAGGGGGAAAAAATTAACGCGTTTAAAGATCAATTTATTTCACCAGTTGCAGTAAAACTTGCAATTTCGGTCATTCTTGCTGTAATTGATGATGATAATGGAGGCATTTATCAATTTTCGGCTTGTGGAGATATCTCTTATTTTGAAATCGCACAAAAAATGGTTCGGATGTGTGGTTTTAATGAAGGATTGATTTATGCAGAAAGCGCTGCTGAGATTGGAATACCAAAGGATGAAATTTTCAGATATAGTTCTCTTGATTCTTCAAGAATTGAAAGTTTAAAAATTATATCTCCGGATCCCTTTTCCATATTAAACGATATTATTTAGGTTTTCAGTAAAGAAAATAGTAATGAAAGCTGTTTTTAAAATATAAATTAAAATTATTTTTTATAAAGTTATAATAGAATGTTTGTTAATTTTTTAAACTATGGATAAAAGGGTAGCAATTTTTAAGACATATCCCGAATTATTTTTGACTTTGCCAATTTCCCTAATTCCATTGTTGATTATTATACTTTTAAGACCTTTTATTCAGACTAAAATTTACTTAGTACGGTCAAACAGAATTGGACATTTTGCGGCAGATCTAGAACTTCATTTGTGTGAAAAGAAGGAACTAAATAGAAAAGAGATTTCTATTTTCTATTTTGCCCGTTCTGCATGTAATTCGCAACTTGCAAAAATGTGGAAAAGAAAATTACTAATATTGCCTCCATTTTTTATGCGTCCGCTAGACTATATTATCCGCTCTATTCCTTTTTTGAATACTTTTACGGGTAATACAATTAATTATGACAGAGATGTATTAAATCTCTATGATAAGTATCCGGCTCAGCTTACATTTACTCCTCAGGAAGAGGTTCTTGGGAAAAAAAAACTTGTAGAAATTGGGATACCGAAAGGCTCTAGTTTTGTTTGTCTCATAGTAAGGGATGGACGTTATCTGAATCCCGAGAATGATGGTATCAGCGATCAAAAAAACACCTATAGGAACAGTAGTATTCAAAACTATTCATTGGCTGCTGAAAATTTGGCGTCACATGGTTATTTTGTTTTACGTATGGGCGCTCTTGTTGAACGGCCGCTTCTTACAAACAGTCCAATGGTAATTGATTATGCAACAAATGGCAGCAGAAGTGAGTTTATGGATATTTATTTAGGTGCAAAATGTGCTTTTTGTATTTCTACAGGAACTGGTTTCGACGCCATTCCGAATATTTTTAGACGGCCGATAGTATTTGTAAATTATTCTCCAATTGAATACTTCTTTACTTCCAGAAAAGAATATATTTCCATTACTCGCCATTATTTTTCAACTAAGCTTAACAGAGATCTCAGCCTTTCTGAGATATTAAAAGATGGGTTTGGAATAATCGATTCTACTTTTAGTCTTAAACAATCTGGTGTTAGTCTAAAGGAAAATACCCCTGAAGAGATTTCAGAAATAGTAATGGAAATGGTTGAACGGCTAAAGGGTTCATGGAAACCTGAACCAGGTGATATTGCTCTTCAAAATAAATTTTGGGAAATCTTTAAACGAGATTCTCGTTATATCAAGAATGATAGGCTTGGAATTCCTATTCATGGAGAGATTAGAGCAAGTTTTGGTTCTGTTTTTCTTCGCAAAAATCCTCAATTTCTCGCTTGATATCAGAGGGTTTAAGAGGCTTTCTTAATTTTTTGATTATTTATAAAACATGATGCTAAAAAATAAAAAAGTTCTGATAACAGGTGCCGATGGTTTTATTGGAAGCCATCTAGTAGAGCAGTTATTAGATGAGGGAGCAAATGTAAGGGCTTTCGTGTATTATAATTCTTTTAATAGCTGGGGATGGTTAGATTCTTTTTCTAAGGAAAAAATGCAGCATGTGGAAGTTTTCTCGGGCGATATTAGGGATCCTAATGGTGTGCGTAAGGCTATGAAAGATTGTGATATGGTATTTCATTTAGCGGCTCTTATCGCAATACCTTTCAGTTATCACTCACCCGATTCTTATATTGATACCAATGTAAAAGGGACTTTAAATATTGTACAAGCAGCGAAAGACTTGAATGTAGAACGCGTACTTGTTACTTCTACTTCTGAGATTTATGGAACTGCCCAATATGTTCCTATTGACGAGATCCATCCAAAACAACCTCAATCACCCTATTCAGCATCTAAAATAGGAGCTGATTGTATTGCGGATTCTTTTTATAGGAGCTTTAATACGCCAGTTACCATTGTAAGGCCTTTCAATACATATGGACCCAGGCAATCTGCACGAGCTGTTATTCCTACTGTTATTACACAATTGCTGAATGGAGTAGAAAATATTAAACTAGGTGATATTACTCCTACACGAGATTTATTATATGTAAAAGATACAGTAAGGGCCTTTGCTGAAATTGCTAAATGCGATTCTCTAATTGGCCATGAAGTAAATATTGCAACTCATTCAGAAATTTCTGTGGGTGATCTGGCACAAGGTTTGATTAACCAAATTAATCCTGGTGCTAAAATCATTACAGAAATTCAGCGTTTAAGACCAGAAAAAAGTGAAGTCTATAGACTTTTTGGATCAAATGATAAACTTATAAAACATACAACTTGGAGGCAGGAGTATTCTTTGGAAAAGGGGTTAGAACAAACGATCAATTGGTTCAGAGATCCTGAGAATCTTAAGCAATATAAATCAGACATATACAATGTATAAATTTGATAAAACTATACAATTCATTCAAAGTTTATACCCCAATAGAGAATTTATTCCTTTACATGAGCCCAGATTTGAAGGTAATGAAAAGAAATATGTATTGGATGCTATAGACTCTACTTTTGTATCCTCAGTTGGTCCTTATGTTGATAAATTTGAGATAATGATGACCGAAATCAGCCAAACTAAAAAAGCAGTAGCAGTGGTTAATGGAACAGCAGGTATTCAGATCGCTTTAAAACTAGTTGGCGTAAAGGAAGGTGATGAGGTCATCACGCAGGCGCTTACTTTTGTTGCAACTGCAAATGCAATTGTTTACAATGGAGCCTCTCCTGTCTTCTTGGATGTCGATCTGGATACCATGGGCCTTTCAGCAATAGCTGTAGAAACTTTTTTAAATTTTAACTGCGAATTACGAGAAGAAGGCTGTTTCAATAAAAAGACAGGTAAGCGGATTGCTGCTTGCTTGCCTATGCACACCTTTGGTTTCCCAGTACATCTCGATGAAATGGTTAGCATATGTAATAAATGGTCCATTCCAATTGTGGAGGATGCAGCCGAATCATTAGGCAGTTATTATAAAGGAAAGCCTACAGGTAGTTTCGGAAAGGTTAGTGTATTTTCTTTTAATGGCAATAAGATTGTAACTAGCGGAGGAGGGGGTGCAATCGTTACCAATGATTCTGAAATAGGAATTAAGGCCAAACATTTGACCACCACTTCTAAAATTGCACATTTATATGAATACGCCCATGATCAAATTGGGTATAATTTCAGAATGCCTAATTTAAATGCTGCTTTGGCATGCGGCCAACTAGAATCTTTGAATACTTTTTTAGAAAATAAAAGAGCCATAGCTTTAGAATATTCCTTTTTCTTTCGTGAGCATGGAATTAATTTTCGTGAAGAACTTCCTGAAACCCATTCCAATTATTGGTTGATGTGTGTGGAGCTTGAAAATAAATCTGATCGAGATCTTTTTCTGAATACAACTAATAATTCAGGAATTAAAACAAGGCCAATTTGGCAACTGATGTTCAAGTCGCATATGTATGCAGATTATCAGAGGGACGAGCAGATAAATGCAATATTTTTAGAAGAGAGAATAGTAAATATACCAAGCAGTGTTAGATAAACAATCCCTTGTTTTAATTGGTTATTCAGGCCACGCTTACGTTGTTGCAGAAGCAGCTATAAGTGCTGGGTATAAATTGCAATATTATTCTGAAATAAATGCCATGGCTGCAAATCCTTACAATCTTGAATATCTTGGTTTTGATGGGCAAGAAGATTTTGTAGGATGGGGAAGGCAATATGGGTTTATTTTGGGTGTTGGTAATAATATTAACAGAGAACAAATAGCACTTAGACTTGCATCTCGGGGGGAGTCAATTTTAACAATTATCCATCCTAGTGCAAGTGTTTCATTAAAGGCGCTGATTGGCAAGGGTGTGATGATCGCTAGAAATGTCTCCGTAAATCCCATGGCACAAATTGCAGATTATACCATTTTGAACACAGGTTCGATTATAGAGCATGAATGTATTATTGGTCGGGCTGCACATATTGCGCCAGGTGCAGTATTGTCAGGTAATGTTAAGGTAGGAGAACGAAGCTTTATCGGAGCTAATTCTGTTATTAAAAACGGTGTCAGGATTGGGAAAAATGTCATTGTAGGTGCTGGCTCTGTTGTGATCAGAAATATTCCTGATAATCAGATAATTTTTGGTAATCCTGCAAAAAACAAATCAAATGAATAATCGTGTCTTGATTATCGCAGAAGCTGGAGTAAATCATAATGGGGATTTCGAAACAGCAAAAAAGCTTATAGATGTTGCAGCAGATGCAGGTGCTGATTATGTAAAATTTCAAACTTTCAAAGCAAATAAATTGGTGTCTAAAACTGCAGCTAAGGCATCTTATCAGCTTAAAAATATCGGAGATGATAATCTTTCACAATACACCATGCTCCTTAGATTAGAAATGCCCGAAGTATGGCATTTTGATTTAAAGACATATGCAGACCAAAAAAAAATAAAATTTTTATCAACTGGATTTGATATTGAAAGTATTGATTTACTCGAAAAATTGGGAATGCCTTTATACAAAATTCCATCTGGAGAAATAACCAATAAGCCTTATCTAGAGCATATTGCATCTAAAGGAAAACCCATCATTTTGTCTACAGGAATGTCAGATCTTAATGAAATAAAAAATGCTATGAATTTAATCAATGCTGCTGGTATCAGCTCCGATATGATTACTATACTTCATTGCAATTCAGAATATCCAACTCCAATGACTGACGTGAACCTCTTGGCAATGCATACCATTAAAAATGAACTTAACGTTAAAGTCGGGTATTCTGATCATACATTGGGAATAGAAGTGCCTATTGCAGCGGTCGCACTTGGGGCAAATATTATTGAAAAGCATTTCACCCTTGACAGAACAATGGATGGTCCGGACCATTGCGCTTCTCTTGAGCCAAGGGAATTAAAGGACATGATTACTTCAATTCGTAATATTGAACTTGCAATTGGAGGGAACAGTTTAAAAGAGCCAAGTTTGTCTGAAATCAAGAATAGAAATATAGTCAGAAAGAGTATTCACCTTAAACATGCCTGCATAGAAGGACATGTAATAAATATTCATGATTTGGAAATGAAACGGCCAGGAGATGGAATATCTCCAATGCTATTAGATCAGGTTATTGGAAAAAGATTAAAAAAGAACATTTCGGTCGAGCATAAATTAACTTTTAATGATTTACATCCTTGAAAATAGCACTACTTACAAGTTCACGGGCAGATTATAGTATTTATTTCCCTTTATTAAAAGTTTTGAGTGATGATAAGTTCTTTGATCTTAACATCATTGCATTTGGTACCCACCTATCTAAAAAATATGGACAAACACTTAATAAAATCCTTGCAGATGGTTTTGATATATCATTAAAAGTAGATACAATGCCCAATGATGACAATCCGGCAGGCATTTCAAAGACTATAGGTAATATAATTAAGAAATTCAGTAAAGTATGGGAAGTTCAGCATTTTGATCTTATAATTGCTTTAGGCGATCGTTATGAAATGTTTGCGGCATGTACAGCAAGTGTGCCATTCAATATTCCATTAGCACATATACATGGTGGTGAGACTACCTTAGGTGCCATAGACGAATTTTTTAGAAATAGCATTTCGCATATGGCATCCTTACATTTTACAGCTACTGAACAGTATAAAAATCGTGTAGTTGCGTTAAAAGGGAATGAGTCAAATATTTATAATGTTGGCGCGTTAAGTATTGATAATTTAAAATCTCTAAAATTATTAAGTGTCGAAGAATTCAGGGAGCGTTTTGGAATTGATATGGATATTCCTAGTATCTTGATTACTTTTCATCCTGAGACCGTATCGTTTGAAAAAAATGAACTTTACGTTGATGAATTAATTAGTGCTTTAAAACTAATCAAGGATTATCAGTTAATAATTACCATGCCGAATGCGGATACCCTTGGTAATATTATCCGAATAAAATTAGAAGCTTTTATTTCAGAAAATAAACTAACTATAGGAGTAGAATCTTTCGGAACTTTAGGTTATTTAAGTTGCATGAAATATTGCAAAATGCTTCTTGGTAATACATCAAGCGGATTTATTGAAGCTGGATATTTTCCAAAGTATGTCATTAACCTTGGAGGTCGTCAATCTGGTAGGATTATCACTGAAAATATAATAAACTGTCCAATTGAGAAGGAATATATTTTAGAGGCTGTTGGACATTATAAGAATATAACATTACCATCTTCTTTAAATATATATGGTAATGGAAAAACAGCGAAATTGATAGCTGACATTTTAAAATCTACATTTATTATTTGATGAATTATAGAAAACATCTCATTTTATCGGGGAGTACAATAAATCAAGCTTTAATTCAGTTGGATAAACTCTCAATTGATGCAATACTTTTTATCGTTGACGATAAAGACAAATTGTTAGGAGCATTAACAGATGGAGATATACGAAGGGGGCTTATAAATAGTATTTCGATGGATCAGTCCGTAGATATTATCATACAGAAATATCCTCGCTTTATACGTAGAGGTGAAACTGACATTGCAAAGCTAATCGAATATAGGGAAGGAAATTTCAGAATTGTTCCGGTTTTGGATGAAAATGATCAAATCGTTAATATTATTAATTTTCGCCTGATCAAATCTTATCTTCCTATCGATGTAGTGATTATGGCTGGGGGTCGGGGACAAAGACTGGGCCCTTTAACAAATAATACCCCTAAACCCATGTTAAAGATCGGGAATACTCCTATTATTGAACATAACATAACACGTTTAAGTAGTTTTGGCATTAAAGAATTTTGGATTTCCATCAATTATTTAGGTGAACAGATAGAGGAGTATTTTGGAAATGGTAATGGACGAAATATTAATATTAGTTATATAAGGGAGAATATACCACTAGGTACAATTGGGTCAATTTCAAGAATAGAAAAGTTCCACCATGATTACGTTTTGATATCGAATGCAGATATACTTACAAATCTTGACTATGAACACTTTTTTCTGGAATTTACTCTTAAACAAGCTGATTTTGCAGTGGTTGCTATTCCATATCAGGTTACTATACCTTTTGGCGTAATGGAAACAAGTGAAGGGAATAACATCTCTAACTTTAAAGAAAAACCGACATATTCTTATTTTTCTAATGGGGGTATTTATTTAATGAAGAAAGACGTCTTAAAGTTTTTGCCAAAAGACACACATTATAATGCTACCGACTTAATCGAATCCCTTATTGCTAAAAAAAAGAAGGTAATCGCCTACTCACTAGAAGGTTACTGGCTTGATATAGGCAATCCTGAAGATTTTGAAAAAGCAAAAAAAGACATAACAAGAATAAAATTCTAAGTGAAAATATTAATCTGCATTTGTGCAAGGGGAGGGTCAAAAGGGATACCTGGAAAAAATATTAAGAAATTAAATGGAATTCCTTTGATTGCATACAGCATTTATGCTGCAAAAAGATTTTCAGAAAAATATGATACGGATATCGCTTTATCAACAGACGATGATGAGATCAAATCTATTGCGGTCCAATTTGGCCTGTACTCTAATTATATTCGTCCTTCAGTGATTGCCACAGATTCTGCAGGTAAGATCGATGTAATAAAAGACCTGCTTTTATACCAGGAACTTCAAGCACAGCATTCTTACGACTACATTTTAGATCTCGATGTAACATCACCTTTAAGAACCTTGGAAGATCTTGAATCTGCATTTGTGCTCATTCAAAATGATGCAAATGCTTTGAATCTCTTTTCTGTTAATAAGGCTGCTCGTAACCCATATTTTAATATGGTTGAAAAAAAGCCTGATGGTTACTTTGGCCTAGTAAAGTCAGGAGCTGAAGTTATGTCCCGTCAGTCAGCACCTGAAGTATATGATCTCAATGCCTCTTTTTACTTTTATAAAAGGAATTTCTTTGAATATGGCTGGAGAACAGTATTCACAGAACATTCTTTAATTTATTTGATGCCTCATATATGTTTTGATCTGGATCATTTGAAAGATTTTGAATTTTTAGATTTTCTTCTGTCTGAGAACAAAATCGAATTTGAAATATGGAAGTAGTTATTATCGGACTAGGTTCAATAGGTGTAAAACACCTTGCTGCATTAAAAGAAATTGATGCGAGTATCAAAGTTTATGCCCTGAGATCCCAGAAATATGCCTCTGCTTTAGATGGCATTCAAAATATTTATAGTTTTGAAGAAATTATAAATGTTCCGGATTTTTTTATAATATCAAACCCAACCGTGCTTCATAGCAATACGATAAAAAAAATTGCATTGTATGGGGTACCGATGTTTATTGAGAAGCCAGCAGTTCATTCAAAAGAAGAATGTGATGAACTTGTTAACACAATTTGCAAAATGGATCTGCTCAGTTATGTGGCATGTAACCTCAGGTTTCATCCATGTATCAAGTTTATAAAAAATTATATAAGCAGTAAAAAACCAAGGATCAATGAAATAAATATTTATTGTGGTTCAAATCTTGCCGAATGGAGACCAGGAATTGATTACAAACAGATCTACAGTGCTCATTCTGAAATGGGTGGGGGTGTACATTTGGATCTATTTCATGAAATGGATTATGCCATTTGGATCTTTGGACATCCAAGTAAACACCGGGGCTTTACAAGCAGGGCATCTTCTATTCACATAGATGCACCTGACTTTGCTAGCTACCTCTTGACTTATCCGGGTTATAATATCTCTGTAACACTAAATTATTATAGAAAAAAAGCTAAAAGATTGGTAGAGTTATTATTTGATAACGAATCCTGGACAATAGATTTACTAACTTCCAAAATATTTTCTGATAATGGGACACTTATCTTCGAGTCCGAAAAATTCACACTTAAGGATACTTATCTAGATCAGATGAACTATTTTATAAATTGTGTTCAAAGTGGTGTAAAACCTATGAATTCATTGGAGGAGTCATTAAAAATTTTAAAAATAAGTTTGGAACATGAGCCGCTTAAAGGATAAAATAATTCTCATAACAGGTGGAAATGGCCTTTTGGGTAAAGAAATATTACTCAAGTTATCTTTGGAAGGTGCATGCTGCATAAATATTGATGTCAATCATGAGACTTCTGAGGACCTTAGTAGAATTCAATGTGACATAACCAGTTGCGCAGATATCGATAGTACACTCAGATTAATCATTACTAAATTTGGAAAAATTGATGGACTTGTAAATAATGCATATCCTAGAACGTCTGATTGGGGGTTAAAATTTGAAGATATTCCTTACAGTTCTTGGCAAGAAAATATGGATGGGCAGTTAAACAGTTATTTTTACCTTAGCCAACAGGTTTCAAAGCACATGATTCTGAAAGGGAAGGGATCTATTATTAATATGGCTTCGGTATATGGTATGGTTGGTCCTGATTTTGGCGTTTATGATGGCACAGGTATGACTATGCCGGCAGCATATTCTGCAATAAAGGGGGGTCTGATTAATTTCACAAGATATTTGGCTTCATATCTTGGGCAATATAATATCAGAGTAAATGCTGTTTCTCCAGGAGGAATATTTGATTCCCAAAATCCTGTATTTGTTGAAAATTATAATAAACGAGTCCCAATGGGTAGAATGGGAAATGCGGAAGATATATCTCCAGTTGTGGTATTTTTATTATCCGATGATGCAAAATATATTACTGGGCAAAATATCGCTGTAGATGGTGGTTGGACATGTATATGAACTATAAAGTAACTAATTAAAAGGGGTATGATGAGATTTAAAAAAAAATATACACAATACTGGGAAGGAGCAATTAAGAGCCCCATTGATGGACTTTATATTGCCGGTTTAAAAGAAGTTAAAACCTTTTTGCCATTATTAAAAATCGGGCAGAATGATAAAGTATTGGACTTGGGATGCAGTTATGGAAGAATGTATGAATTATTAGCTGAATATTCTGACTATATTAGCGGGGTAGACCCTGATCCCTATGCAGTTGAAAAGGCAAGAACAAATGCTTATGAGCATGTTTATACAGGCACAGCTGAGAAAACTGGATTTGATTCAAAATATTTTGATGTGGTTTTCTGCTGGGCAGTATATGATGTGGTTGATCAGCAAAAAGGATTACTTGAGTTAAACCGCATCCTTAAAAAGGGTGGCAGGTTCCTTGTTACTGGTAAAAATAATAATTATTTACATGATGATGAATTTGCCTATAATGCAGAAAAAAATGCATTCCTGAAAGATTTCCCTAATCACTTTACAGATTTGAGAATGCTTGTTCCAAATTTGCATTCATTCGGATTTGCCCTTGATAAATTAATTATCTTTCCTAGAAGGGGCGACCTCGGATTGCTTAAATACGTTGAGGTGGACCCGGCTTTGGATGAATTTTTAGGTTATGAGTATATGATATTGGGACATAAGGTCACAGAACCAGAAAAGGTTAGCACAAAAATTGATTCTCCATTTTCTTTAACCTCTCAAGTAATTGCAATTCAAAAAGGCTATGCAACATCATCAGAACTTTTTAAATCAGAAGGAATCTATTATGAATACTGATAAACAAAACATACCTATTCTACATATTGTACATTGCATAGATACCGAGGGACCCTTATATGAGGATATTCAGGCAACTTTCGAAAGACTGTATTCGATTTTCGGGATCAAAATGGAGGCTTCGCCAGAAAATTTAAGAAAGCTTCAGGGAAAAAAAATTTATCTTGAAGGTTTGGAAGATGCAGTAGCTAAATGTTTTGCTCCTGAATTGCTTAAATACAATACTAACTGGGCAGAGATATCTGATATGCTTGACGAAGCACTTTCAAGTGATTTCCGTAGCTGGATGCTTGACGATTTTGGAAATGGATGGGTTTATTCATGGCATTGTATGGACCATATTGGATACTACGAAAACCCCCGTCATAAGGATGTAGGGTACGGGAATGTATTTAGATATTATAAATCCAAATTAGCCCTTACAGAAAGCAGCGCAGATGAGATCAACTGGCATTTTCATCCCTTATCCCTAGCACGGAAACCAACGCAGGCTGCCACCAGTTATTTGAACAGTTATGATGTGTTGCTGCCAATAATTTGCCGTAGGATATTGGATGACCAATGGTTTCCGGTGGTGAATCGTCCTGGATTTCATGCAGAAAGACCTGATTCGCATGCTTTTATGGAACAATGGATTCCATTTGATTATGCCAATCAATTTGTTGAAGAAAAAGAAGATCAGCCGGATGTAAGCGATGGCCGCTTCGGCGACTGGAGGAGGGCTCCAAAAACCTGGCGCGGTTATCATCCTTCGCATGATGATTACCAGGTGGAGGGTAATTGCAGACGTATTATTTTCAGATGCCTAAATTTGGGTACGCGTCTGAGGTCACTCACAACTGAACACTTTCATGAAGCTTTTAAAGAAGCCAAAGAAAACGGAAGTGCAGTTCTTGCTTTTGCAGATCATGATTACCGAGATATTAGGCCTGATGTTGCTACTTTCAGGTCGATGCTCCTGAAAGTAAAAGATCAATATCCTGAAGTGAAAATTAAGTTTTCAGGAGCAGAGGAAGCAGCTCTAGCCATTAGTGGTAATTATTTTCAACCAAAATTAGTTTTAACAACAGAGCTTATTGGAAATACATTCTTTGTAAAATCACAAGAAGGTGAATTGTTTGGCCCCCAACCCTTTTTAGCTATCAAAACAAGGAGTGGACAATATTTTCATGATAACATGGATTTGATAGAGCCCGGAAAAGTTTGGGCTTATGTGCTTGATGAGCAAACCTTTAAAGTAGAGACCTTAGAAAAAATTGGGGTTGGTTCTGCAGGGCGATTCGGAGGCTACAATGTTTCGGTGATTGAAACTATGTAGGTCAATCTGCTGAGCAAGAACTTGATTTTTCTCATGAAATTAT
>Ga0078894_10002492_pt1 | contig 13963 bp, 21 predicted proteins | sample LauGreSu1BDMLBSD_2_FD_67506 | JGI IMG/M metagenome (GOLD analysis project Ga0078894, IMG submission 67506) | Freshwater lake microbial communities from Lake Michigan, USA - Su13.BD.MLB.SD (version 4) (version 4) | ecosystem: Environmental > Aquatic > Freshwater > Lake | place: Lake Michigan...
GGTCTACCGCTGCCGCGAGTGCGGCCAGTGGCACATCGGGCATGGGGTTCACACGCTCAAGAACAAGCGTCCTCGCCTTGTCCCCGACTTTGAATGGAGCGTCGCGTGATTACTGAAAAGAGCCCGACTCCGGCGCTTACGGCCGAGCGCGCTGGCGAGCTTCTTTCTTACTCGCCAGAGACTGGGATTTTTTCCCGCAAGTCTTCGCGCCACGGCGAGAGCGTCGGCTTTCTGAACGCGCACGGCTACGTCTGCTTCCGCGTTGACGGCAAGAGCTATTACGCGCACCGGCTCGCGTGGCTCATGGTTCACGGCGAATGGCCGGCCGGTCAAGTTGACCACATCAACGGACTGAGGACGGACAACCGCATCTGCAATTTGCGCGAGGCAACCAACGCGCAGAACTGCCAGAACATCCGCTCTGCGCGGCACCACTCGCGCTCTGGACTGCTTGGCGCGAGCTTTCACAAAGGCGCTGGAAAGTGGCGCTCAACGATCAATGTTGATTGCCGCCAAGTCCACCTTGGATTCTTCGCCACCGCCGAGGAGGCGCACGCCGCTTACTTGAAGGCCAAGGCCGAGCTTCACCCCTTCCAGACCATCGCGGGGGCCGCGTGAATTACTACCCGTTCAACATCGGGGATTACGCGGGCAACACTCGCGGCCTGTCGCTCATTGAAGACCTGGCCTACCGCCGCATCCTTGACGCGTACTACCAAGCCGAAGGGCCGCTGACTGGTGACATTGCGCGCCTTGTCGGAATGCGTGACCACGCCGAGGCCGTCGCCTACGTCCTCTCAACGTACTTCAAGGACACGCCGGAAGGCTGGCGGAACGGTCGTGCGGATGAGGTCATCGCGGAGTACCACGCGAAGGCTGAGCGCGCCCGTAGCAATGGCAAGTCGGGCGGTCGTCCGGTCAAAAAAACCCAGACGGAACCCAGTGGGTTCCTAGAAGAAACCCAGTCGGTTTCTGTGGAAACCCAGCCGGTTCAAAAACAAACCGATATCGGAACCGGATCGAAAGCTAACCAAGAACCAAGAACCAATAACCAAGAGAAGCAAGAGCAAAAGCATGAGCGCGTGCCGCGCTCGCTTGGTCGGTTCGAAGACTTCTGGCAGGCCTACCCGAACAAGAAAGGCCGCAAGGACGCTGAGAAGGCGTGGGCGCGTAAGGGGCTCGACGCGCAGGCGGACTTGATCCTCGCTGACGTTCGCCGCCGACAGGTTCACGACCGCGACTGGGTCAAGGGCTACGTGCCCCACGGATCGACCTACGTGAACGCCGAGGGCTGGCGCGACGGACTCCCGCCCGTCCCGTTGCCGCAGCAGGCGCAGATGCAGCCGTCCCGACAGATGCAAGCAATCCAATCCCTTTTGCGAGTGACGCCCAATGAAAACCTCGATGCCGCCCGCCTGGTTCCTCACGACGCTGGAAACTTGCTTGGCTCAGACGTACTCCCTTTGCCTGCCCGGATCGCCGGGGGCTGACGTTCTCCCCGCGACGGCTGCGACTTGGGCCGACGACCTGTGGAGCGATCCGCGCTTCGCTTGGGCCGATCCCGACACCGACCGCGCCCGCATCGCCCACGCCTTCCGCCAGCTTCGCCGCACTAGCGAGCGTTGGCCGAGCCTCGCGGATTTCTGCCGCGCCTTGCCGCCCCCGCCCGAAGCGCCCGCGCTGAAGCATGAGCCGTGCAGCCCGGAGCAAGCGGCTCGGAACGTGGAACGCCTCAAGGCGATGGTTGAGGAAATGTTCGGGGCGAAGTCATGAGCCGCTATCAAGACTTGATCGACCGTGGATACAACCCGGACGCCGAGAACACGCGGGGCTATGTTTGCCGAGACTGCGGATACAAGCCGACAGAAATCGAACTTGACGAGGGCCGCTGTCCGCTGTGCTGGGAAGAAAAGCTTGCCTCTATGAAGGCCAGTGGGGCCAGCGCATGACCGCCCTTGACGCCCTGCTAGACGCCCGCGTGACGGATACGGAAATCGCCCTATGGCTGGAAATCAGCGAGCAAGCCGTGCGCCTGCGGCGTATCAGCCGCGAGCGGGAGGCGATTCGTTCGTCTCGCCGCCCGGTTTTGACGCTGCCCAGCGAATCAGCCTGCGGCCTGTCAACGAGTGGAAAGACGCCCTCGCAGCCGTGCCAGCCGATGAGCGTGATGCCGTGAGGGCCTTTCTTGTGCGCTGGCATGAAGCGGCAAAGCAGCACGCGGCGCTAGACCGCGAGATCGCAGAGCGGCGGGCGGTTTGGGTGAGCATTCCGAAGGGGTTCAAGGCGTGAAAGTCTTGGTAGCTTGCGAATACTCCGGCGCTGTGCGCGATGCGTTCATCCGCGCAGGCCATGAGGCAATGTCGTGCGACCTGTTGCCGACCGACGTACCTGGGCCGCATTACGCGGGGGACGTTCGGGACGTTCTGGATTACGGCTGGGACTTGATGATCGCCCACCCGCCTTGCACGCACTTGAGCGTCAGCGGAGCGGCTTACTTCGCTGAAAAGCGCATGGACGGGCGGCAGCAAGCTGGCGTGTCGTTCGTGCGGATGCTGTCGAAGGCCGACATCCCGCGCATTGCGATTGAGAACCCCGTTAGCGTCCTTTCGACGCTTTGGCGGAAGCCGGATCAGATCGTGCAGCCGTGGCAGTTTGGGCACGGCGAAACCAAGGCCACCTGTTTTTGGCTGAAGGGCCTGCCGCCACTTCGCCCGACAAACATCGTGGAGGGCAGGGAGCAGCGCCTTCACCGCCTGCCGCCTTCGCCGGATCGATGGAAGCTGCGGAGCGCGACCTTTCCAGGTATCGCGCAGGCCATGGCCGACCAGTGGGGCGGCTTCTGTCTGACGCACGCGGGGTGCGTGGCATGACCCGCGTTTGCCGCACTCGCGCAGACCTGGCGCTTGCCTTCGCTGACGGCACGGCCCTTATCGCCGCTGGGAAGCCCGTATCCGTGACGGTGCGCGAGCACACCAAGCGGACGCTGGATCAGAACGCCTTGCTTCACTTGTGGATGGAACAGGCGGCGCTAGAGATTCCCGATTACGACGCCCTTGGATGGAAGTGCTACGTGAAGCTGCACCACGGCGTGCCGATCCTCCGCGCCGAGGATGAAGACTTCCGCGCCTTCTACGACTCGGCGCTCAAGGCCCGCACGTATGAGCAAAAGCTTGAGGCGATGAAGTTTGTGCCGGTCACGCGGCTGATGAAGGTCAAGCAGATGACGCGCTTCATGGATGCAGTTCAGGCCGACTTTGCCGCGCATGGCGTGATTCTGGAGGCCGCGTGAGGCACTCCACCGGCAAGCCCACCAAGGCCGAGCAAGCCCGATTCGACCGCATGAAAGAACAGGGCATTTGCATCGCCTGTTACCTACGCGGCACGCAACCCGACTACCCGCAACACATCGAAATTCACCACCTACTCAGCGGGAACCGGCGCATCGGCCACATGGCGACGGTGTCGCTCTGTAGCTGGCACCACAGAGCCGCGCTGCCCTTCGGCTGGGGCGATGCGGAAGCCTTCGACTATCTCGGCCCGTCGCTAGCGAAGGGCAGTAAGCCATTCCGCGCAGCCTTCGGCACAGATGCAGAACTTCTCACCATTCAGAACGAACTACTGACCAATGCGAATTCCTGAGTCCACCGCACACGAACCGTTTTTCGTCGCTCGCCGCCTGCGCCGCTTGAACGTCGCGCACATCCGCCGCGCTGAGCCTTTGACGATGGCCTATATCCAGCAAGCCGCCGACCTGATTAGCGAGCAGGCCAAGAAGATCAACAAGCTGAGTCTTCGCGTTGCGAACTATGAGCGCGAGCGTCCGATTGGCGAAAAGCGCACGGCGATGCATGGCCGAATCATCCGAGGCAAGACGCCCGCCGACTTGGCGGAAAAGGTGCGGGGCGCAATCAAGGGCGCGTGTGACTTGTACCGCGCACCGTGCGGCGCGCTTCGCATGGTGAAGCCTGACGCGGTTGTGAGTGGCGAGTTTTTGGGGCGCTTCGATGAAGGCGCTACGTGGCAGAACATCAAGGAGGCTCTGGAGTGACCAAGGACGCATCGGCCCGTGGCCGGAGTAACCGCAACCGTGGCGCGGCAGCAGAGCGCGAGCTGGCCCGCTGGATCAAGGACGAATTGGGCGTGGAGGTTTCGCGCAATTTGAAGCAATACCAGCGCAGCCAAGAGGGAGACTTGACCCCGCTGGGGCCGTTCCTCTTAGAGGTCAAGTTCCACGCAAGGTTAAACGTGCGCGATTGGTGGAAACAGGCCGTGGTGTCCGCTAAAGCGTGCGGGCTTATCCCCGTCGTCGCCTACAAGGTCGCGCGCAAGGGCTGGCGCTTTGTCCTGCCGCATACCAGCGCGCAAGGGGAGTGGAGTCACGACTTCGAGTTCACCGTAGACGTAGGCCCCGCGTGTTTCGCCATGATCGTGAGGGAGGCCCTTTGACCACTCACCGCCAAGGCTTCGGCCCCGATGGCCGCCCGCTCTGCTTCAACCGCGAGGCGCGCGCCACCTACATCGCTAACGCCGGATTCATCGACGGGAAGCTGGTGAACGTCGTCATCCCGTGGGCGTTCTCTGAGGGCTGCCGTAGCTGGGTGGCTGACCCGTCCACCGATCCCGTACCGCTGGCGGAAGGGTGGAAGTGTGGCGGGTGCGTGCATTACCCGAGCGAAGCGGTAGACCTGGCGCTTACCCGCCGACACGACCGGAAACTGAGGGAGGGCAAATGACCGAACTTCACCGCCTCATTGGCGACCTGTCACGGCAAATGGTGGCCGAGGGCTACCCCATCCACTGCGCGATGGACGCGGAGGCGCTGATTCTGTCCTTCCTCGCAAATCAGGGGCGGAAGGCGAAGGCCGAGGCCGATGCCGCTAAGGCTCTGGCGCGTGGCTGGCGATCCGCTGCCGAGTGTCAGGGCGTCCACCCCGCGACGGTCTACCGCAGGGCGCACAGGTTTTCGCGCAAAACGCGAGAACTTGCGAAGGGATAGCAGGAGACTACACGCCCAGACAAAGGGGAGTCTGGGCGATGAGCGACAACGTACACAATCCGGCGCACTACACGGCTGGCGGCATTGAAACGATTGACTTCATCCGCGCCAAGCTTGGCCCCGAGGGCTTCCGCGCCTATTGCCTTGGCAACGTCCTGAAGTATGTGACGCGCCACTCGCACAAGAACGGCGACGAGGATTTGCGGAAGGCTCAGGTTTACTTGGATTGGGCCGTGTATTGGCCAGAAAAGCCCGCAGAGCCGCGCACGGTAGAAATCCCCGTGGTCGCGCTGCACACCATCGGCGTTCCGTTCGATGACGAGGAGCCGCCACTCCGCGCTGGCACGGCCACAAAGCTGGATGACTTGCTCTGATGCGCGTCCTGTTGATCGACATTGAGACGGCTCCGGCGACCGCCTACGTTTGGTCGCTGCGTGACCGATACATCCCGATTGAACGGCTAATCACGCCGGGGCACACGCTTTGCTTCGCTGCAAAGTGGCTTGGGGAGCGCGAAGTCATCTTCCGCAGCGTCCAGAGCGGCGACAGAAAGGCGGTAGTGAAGGCCGCGCACAAGCTGTTGGACGAGGCCGATGCCGTCTGCCACTACAACGGGCGGAAGTTTGACATCCCGGTATTGGAGGCCGAATTCCTGACCCACGGAATGCGCCCCCCGTCGCCGTTCCATCAAATCGACCTTTACGCCACCGCCAAACGCTTTGCCCTGCCGTCCCGCAAGTTGGATTACATCAGCCAGCACCTCGACCTCGGCCGCAAGACCAAGCACAAGGGCATGGAGCTGTGGACGGCGTGCATGGGCAGCGACCCTTCCGCGTGGCGGGTGATGGAGCGCTACAACCGCCAAGACATTCGCCTCCTTGAGCGGCTTTACAACGTCCTGCGCCCGTGGATCAAAGACCACCCGAACCACAGCATCGCGGATGGCGAGTGCTGCCCGACTTGCGGTAGCCACAACCTCCGGTGGAAGGGCTGGCGCGAGTCGATTACCCGCCGTTACCGCCGGTTTGTGTGTAACGACTGCGGCGCATGGGGTAGGGCGGTCAAGTCTGAGCCGGGGACGGCGATTACGCGGAGCCTTGCATGAAGGAATCCGCATTGGCCGTCGTGGCCGGTCTTGTCGTGTTCGTCGCCCTCTGGATCGTGGCGCTAGCCCTGCTGCCATCGGCGGGGCTGTTTCCGGCTGGCGGCGTTGGCTTGGTGCTGTCGATGCTGGCGGCTGAATCGGTAAGGGACTCACTGGAATGAGCATGGATGAGCGCACGGAAGCGCACGGGGCCAAGGAAGGCTCCGACTTTGCGGGATGCTGGGACATTCGAGGCCCCGGTATCGACGCTCTATTCGCTGGGGATTTGAGCCGGAGCCATACGGCCCTGTCTGCGATCCAGTGGACAGACCGCGCCTTTCACGCGGGCTTCCCCGGCTGGGAGTTGTACCGGACGGTCGTTTCCGGTGATCGCATTCACTGGCGCAAGCTGGAAGCCTACGCCATCGGCATGGCCCGAGCCCTGACGCGAGCGCGGACGAATAAGCAGAACTCGCATCCGCTCATTGCCCGCCGTGCGCGCCGGAATGACTGGATCGCCCAAGCGGCACGGGATGCGCTGTTCATCGTCATCCATGGCAAGGAGCCGATGCCTGGCGAAACCCGCGCCGAAGCGTTGAACGTCTGGCCGACCAACTACCGGAAGGTGCGGGACAGCGTGGCCGGGGGCATGACGATTGGCCTCGAAACCTACCGCGCCATGCTTCACGTGAACTTTTATCGGGTTCGTGAAGCCGAAATGGCGGCGTAAGCGGAAAACGGCCCCAGCATCAGGGCTATGGGGCGTGCGGGGCCGAAATCCCGCGTGGCAATGGCCCGCCCCAACTAATCAGGCTTCCCACTGAGCCCGCGTAGCAGATCAGTGGCTTTTCCATAGGACGGGAAGCCATGACGGACGAAACGGAAGACGAGGGCATCGAGCTTGAGTTCGTCCAGCCCGAGCCGGTTTACCTCGGCACCCCGAGCGGCACGTTTTGCATTCCTGACCTTGACGTACTGACGGAAGCCCTTGGCGGCTCAGTGCTGGCCTATCAGGCCACGGAGACGGGCCTTTGGCGGCTGACGCCTTCCCGCCGCTGGGAGCTTGTGGAGAACACGGCCAAGCCTGCGGCCGTTCGTAGCGTCAAACCAAACTAACGGGGCTTCGCCTAACGGTAGGGCAGCGTCCTCTAAAGTCGTTTTGTGTCAGTTCGAATCTGACAGCCCCCGCCATTCCCCCGAAAGGGGGCAACCCTGCGGCATGTGCCGCGAACCTGAGAGTAAGACACATGTCCTAGATTGACGCCCTGCCCATCCTTGGCTTTGCCAAGGGTGTCCGTACCGACACCGCCGCGACTGACGCCGCCGTCATCGAAATCCCGGTTTCGCCCGCCGCTCCCGGCTTCATTGTTGACTCCGTTCACGTTTACAACGCGCAGGGCGGTTCGTCGGCCTCTGCCACCCTTGGCGTGTTCGGTGCTGCCGCTGGTGGCGGCGCCGTCATTGTGGCTGATGCCGCGCTGACTGGCGTAACCGGCCCGACTGTCGTTTCGGCCCGTACCGTGGCCGCGACCGCTGTCACTCCCGCCGTTCGCGTGGAAAGCCTGTTCGTCCGTATCGGCACCGCTTCGGGCGTGGCTGGTAGCACGGTGGACGTTGTTATCCACGGTCGCAAGCTGCCGTAACCGATGAGCATGGCGGCTCCTCAGCCGGTATTGGTGGGCAGCCGCTTTGCTGGGGATGACTAGCGTTATGGCAGTGAAGCCGATTGACCCCAAGCGGGTTGAGGAACTGGCCGGGACTGGCCTTGCGGGTTACTAGATCGCTCAGGCGCTTGGGATCAGTTATGACACCCTCGCCCGAAGGATTCAGGACACAGCGGAGATTGCGGAAGCCCTAAAAAGGGGCGAGCAAGCCGCGATTGGCGTGATTGAGAACGCCCTATACATGAGCGCGGCTCAGGGCAACTTGGGCGCGCAAATCTTCTACCTGAAGAACCGCAGCGGCGGGAAGTGGCGCGACAAGACGGAGCAAGCTGTATCCCTCAGCACTCCGGCAGGGGCATTGGACGATGACGCACTCGCAGCTATCGCCGCAGGAAGCGGCCCGCGAACTTCTAAGGCGCAGGACGGTTCGGCGTGACCTGACAGCGTGGAGCCTGCAATGCGGGTTCACGCCTGCAAAGCACCATAAGCTGCTGATTAACCGGCTGGAAGCGGTCACGCGGGGCGAGATTGACCGGCTGGCAATCTTCATGCCTCCGGGCTCGGCAAAGTCTACGTATTCATCGGCAGTCTTCCCGCCTTGGTACTTGGCGCAAGACCCGACCAAAAGCGTTATCGCGGCCTCGCACACGGCAGAGCTTGCCGAGCGCTGGGGCCGTCGCGTCCGAAACCTGATTGCCGAGCATGGGGCGACCCTTGGCTACGGCATCGCGCAGGACAACCAGAGCGCCGGTCGCTGGGCCACGTCCTAGGGTGGCGAGTATTACGCGGCAGGCGTTGGCGGCTCTATCACGGGCCGTCGCGCTGACCTTGTTGTCATCGATGACCCCGTGCGCTCGCGCGAGGATGCCGAGTCTGAGGGCGTCCGAGAAAAGACGTGGGAGTGGTATCAGGCCGACTTGATTACCCGACTCAAGCCGGGGGCGGGGATCGTGCTAGTTCAGACCCGCTGGCATGAAGACGACCTCGCGGGCCGGATTCTTGAGCGGGAAGGCGACAAGCGGGACGGCGGGGCGTGGGAAGTCATCCGACTGCCAGCCTTGGCCGAGGCGCTAGACCCATTGGGGCGCGCTGTTGGTGAGGCCCTGTGGCCCGATTGGGAGGATGAGGCAGCGCTAGAGCGTAAGCGCGCCATCGTTGGCCCTAGAACGTGGCTGGCGCTGTATCAGCAGCGACCCACGGCAGAGGAAGGCACGTACTTCAAGCGCGAATGGTTCCGGCGCTATCGCAGCGCACCGGACAACCTGACCATCTATATGTCGGGAGACTTTGCGGTCACCGAGGGTGGCGGGGACTTCACGGAACTTGCGGTGTGGGGCGTGGACACGCTGGACAACGTGTATGCGCTGGATTGGTGGAGTGGTCAGGCATCGTCGGATCGATGGGCCGCTGAATGGATGCGGCTGGTAAAGCAGTGGCGTCCGGTCTATTTCTTTGGCGAGTCGGGGCCGATTCGTCGGGCCATGGAACCCTTACTCGACCGGATGATGCGCGACGAACGGACGCACACATCCCTTGATTGGCTGTCCAGCGGCAATGACAAGGCGGCAAACGCCCGCACGTATCAGGCGTTGCAGGCGAACGGGCGCATCTATTGGCCCGAGACGGAATGGGCGGACAGGGTGATAGATCAGTGCTTGCGGTTCCCTGGCGCTAAGCACGACGACGCCGTAGACACCTGTTCGCTATTCGGTCGCGGCATTGACAAGACTTGGGCAGCGATCCCGCGCCCGCCTGACAAGCCGCAGTTGCATGAAGCATTCAACGCGCCGATTCCGGTTTCGGCGTTCCTGAAGGATAAGAAAAAGGCCCACTGGTGAGCTACGAATCAGATCAGCCCGATGACGGCGGAATCGTCACCTATTGGACGACCAAGCTACAGAAAGCCGCCGACGCGCTGAAGCCGTGGCGCGAGGCTGCCGAGCGGGCCGAGTCTGATTACTTTGACGACCGGAAAGACGGCAAGCGGCAGTTGTTCAACGTGTTCTACAGCACGGTCAACACGCTGCAAGCGCGTCTGTACAGCAAAGACCCCGTGCCGGACGTTCGTCGCCGCTTTGACGGTGACGGCCCCGAGGCTGCCGCAGCCAAAGAGGCCGCGCAGATGCTTGAGCGGGCTATCTCTTACACGCTGGACACGACCGACTTCACCCCCGACGCACAGCGAGCCGTTTAGGACTTCCTCATCGCCGGTTGTGGCGTGCCTTGGGTGGAGTATGACGCCAAGGTTCAGGAAGGGCCGGAGGGCTTGCCTGAAATCGCCCTCCAAACGGTCAAGCTGAAGCACGTTCCGTGGTCGCGCTTCCTGTGGGAGCCGGGGAAAGACTGGGGTGACGTTGATTGGGTGGCGCGTGACCACTACCTCACGAAAGACGAAATCCGCGAGCAGTTCGGGCAGGAGCCGGGCGGCACGGGCGCAGGGCAGCAGAAGCGCGACGACAAGCGCGGCGGCGTCAAAAAGTACGCCACGTGCTACCGCGTGACGGAAGTCTGGTATCGCCCGAAGCGCCTTATCTACGTCATCGGCTGGGACTTTGAGGAACCGCTAGAGGTTCGCCCCGACGCGCTGGGGTTGTCGGGCTTCTACCCGTGCCCGCGTCCGATGCTGGCGAACGTCAAGTCGCACGAACTCATCCCGACGCCGGATCATGCGTTTTTCGCTGAGTCCTACGCCTACCTGAACCGCCTGACGCAGCGCATTCACAGCATCACGGGGCAGATCAAGGCGGCGGGCTTCTACGACGCCCAGCTTGGTGAGCTTGCGGGCCTTTCGACGGCTGACGATGGCACTTTCGTGCCTGTCCGAAACCTTGCCGAGCGCCTACAGACTGCCGGAGGCGCGGCGGTCTTTGATCGCGTCATCGCTGAACTGCCGCTCGCGCAAAAGGTGCAAGTCCTTCAGACGCTCCAACAGTTGCTTGTGGCCGAAAAGCAGCGTTTGGACGAGCAGACCGGCATCGCTGACGTGGTGATGGGCGCATCGAAGGCCAGCGAGACGGCCACCGCGCAGAGCATCAAGTCGAATTGGGCCAATCTGCGCCTCTCCCGCAAGACTGGCGAGGTTTCGCGCTGCTTCCGTGACGTTTTCCGCATCATGGCGGAAATCATGGCGGAACACTTCACGCCGGAATCGCTGTACCTGTCGTCCGGTATGCAAGTTGGGCCGGAGGTGCTGGCCGTCATCAAGACGGACATTGGTCGGAACCTGGCGATTGACATTGAAACTGACTCGACGGTCGCGCTGGACGACGAGGCCGAGAAACAGCAGCGAATCGAGTTCCTTAACTACGTCTCGCCCTTCCTTCAGACGATCATTCCCGCCGTTCAGCAGGGCGCATTCCCCGCCGACTTGGCGAAAAACATGGTCATGTTTGCCGTGCGGTCGTTCAAGCATGGCCGCGCCCTTGAGGAATCGCTGGAAACCCTGCCCGACGCCATGGCGCAGATGCAGCAGCTACAGCAGCAGTTGCAGCAAGCCCAACAGGGGATGCAGCAGGCGCAGATGCAGGCTCAGCAGTTCGGGCAGCAGGCGCAGCAGCTACAGGGCGAGGTTCAGAAGGCGCAGATGGCGGCGAAGCAGCCCGACCCGTTCGCGCAACAGGTCGAGCAGGGCAAGTTGCAGCTTGAGGCGCAGCGTCTTGAGCTTGAACGGGCCAAGGTGCAGTTGGCCGCGCAGCAGCAGGCGGAAAAGCACGCGCTAGAGGTCGCCAAGCTTCAGGCCGAACAGCAGAACGCCCTTGCGACCGGCGAGACGGTGACGGGCGTGCAGGCGGGCGTGGCGCAGCAGCAGGCCGTGACGATGCAGGCCCTGACGGCAATGCAGGACGCCGTGGCCTCGCTGTCGATGCAGCTTGCGGAAAAGGACGCGCCGAAGAAAGAAACCAAGGTCATCAAGCTGACCTACGGCCCCAACGGGAAGCCTAGCGGCGCAATCGTCACGGAAACGGAGGGCTAACGGATGGCCGACAACATCACCACGAACCCCGGCACGGGCGGCGATACGCTCGCGGCGGATGACATTGGCGGCGTCAAGTACCCGCGCACCAAACTTGTCATTGGCGCTGATGGCGTCAACGGCGGGGACGTTAGCGCGGCTAACCCCATGCCAATCACGGCGGCGGATTTGTCCGTCGCCCCGACTGGCGCTGCGGTCGCGTATTGGCCTGCCTACAGGGCCCCGAATTCGACGGAGCGCCGGGGCATCGGTGTAGACGAGGGCGGCGCGCTGGTGACTCGCGGCGCGGTGACGACCGACGAGGGCACGTTCCGCGTCAACTTCGCCAATACGTCTATCGCTGTCACGCTTGGCACGGTCACGCGATCCGGTCGCGTCATCACCGGAACGGGCTTTGGCTCGGCTGACGTTCATGAGGGCGATTACTTCAAGTTTGACGCCGACGCGGACACTTCATGGATGCAGATCGCGTCCGTTGACAGCGACACTCAGCTGACGCTTGCTGCTGACTACACGGGCGCTTCCTCTGGCGATGCCTCTCGGGCGCTGGTGTTCGTCAACATGCAGAACGGCGCGGGCTACTCCGTCGCGTCGGGGCAGCTTACCGTCACCTCCGGCACGACCTCCGGCGCTTCGGGCATTGTGGGCCGCGTGGTTGACTATGCGCCGCTTGTGTTCCGCTGCGCTGTGTCGATTAGCCAGCGCATCGCCAACCAGGAAACCCGCATCGGATTTGCCGAGCCTGTGACGGCTGGCGCTCCCCGCTGGTTCGCCCGGTTCAAGGCTGACGGCACGACGAACACGACGATCATTTGCGAGTCGGCCCGCAATCCGACCACGGCACCGAGCGCGTCCGAGACGCAATCGACCACGGTCACGCTGCCCAACGGTGCGACGACTGCGACGCTTAACGATTACCGCGTGGAAATCCTCACGGAATCGGTGCGCTTCTACATCAACAAGGTGCTGGTTGCCGAGCATGTGCGCGTGCTGCCCAGCCAGTCCGACATTATGGCGGCGTCCGTCCGCATCGTGAACACGGGCACGGCTGCGTCGTCCACCTCGGTTGTCGTGGACTACATGACGACCAAGAACCACAACAAGCTCGAAATTGGCATCATGTCCGACTCCGAGCAAATCGTGGTGCAGCAGCCCGACTTGGTGCCGTTCGCCTTCACTCAGGCGGGCGTCATCGCCATCAATACGATCCTGCTGAACATCGACTGCCTGCGGTTCCGCTCGCTGTCGATTCAGGCGGTCAGCATCGGCACGACGGGCGTCGTCACGCCGGAATGGTCAAATGACGGCGTTGCTTGGGTCGCGGCGACTATCACCACGGCGGCAGGCGCTACGGCCACCACGTTCAACGCTGCGGGCCTGTGGCAGACGCCGGTATTCGCCCGGTACTTCCGCCTGCGCCTCTCGACAGCCACCACGGCGGGCACGACCACGCTTGCGGTCGCGGCCTACTCTCAGGGCGCTGCGCTGCTGCCCACGCAGCCGATTAGCGGCACGGTCACGGCGAACATCGGCACCGGCTCGCTTGCGGCTGGCACTAACGCGATTGGCGACGTCGGCCTGCAAGTCCGAGCCAATGCCACGGGCGCGGCGTCAATCCATCACATTGTTTCGGCGGCGACGACCAACGTTGCGCAGATCAAGGCGACGGCGGGGCGCGTGATGGGGTGGAATCTCGCTAACACCACGGCGACTTGGCAATACGTGAAGCTGCATAACGTCGCATCCGCCACGGCTGGCGCGGCCATTGCCATGACCATCGGCATTCCGCCCAACGGCACGGCCTCACGCGACCTTGGCACGGGCATCGGCTTTGCAACGGCCATTAGTCGGTCAATCGTCACGGGCGCGGCTGACGCGGACACCACGGCCACCACGCTAAACGCCGTTGTTGGCGATATTTTCTTCGCCTAAGCCGTGATTCACTTCTACATCCTCACCGGCCTCATCGACGGGGCTGGTGGGACGCCCGTCGATCCGCCCGAGCCGGAGGTTTCGGCCAAGGTCGGGGGCGGCGGCAAGGCGTTCAGGCCGAAGACCAAGCGGCACGCCTCGCCATACCGTGACCTTCAGGAAACGGCGGCGGAACTGCTTTCGCGGGATACCCTAGAGGCATCGGAAGTCGCGGACACTTCCGCCGACATTCCGGCCCCTGCGGAGGCGGCGAAGCCCGCGCCACGCAAGGCGGAACGGCGTGACAACACGCCCGAAATTCTGGCGGACATTGC
>Ga0078894_10002496_pt1 | contig 13948 bp, 12 predicted proteins | sample LauGreSu1BDMLBSD_2_FD_67506 | JGI IMG/M metagenome (GOLD analysis project Ga0078894, IMG submission 67506) | Freshwater lake microbial communities from Lake Michigan, USA - Su13.BD.MLB.SD (version 4) (version 4) | ecosystem: Environmental > Aquatic > Freshwater > Lake | place: Lake Michigan...
GCAATAAAGACAAAACCGCCGTCACGAGTAGGGATGTTAGGCATTTATAGAAGCAGTAGTATTCGCTTCCTCCAAACTAATGGATATAACTAGAAATGGCTATCGCCTGTTTGGATCGCTAACGGTACGGAACAAAGGATACAAAGATTTACGCACAAAGGTGTTTTGTGTTTCTTGGCCGTATTGGTCTTTAACACTTGGAAAACCTTGACCAGGACGGAACAGTTGACTATGAAGGTGACCAGGAGTTCCCCTTCCTGTACTAGAACGACCAGGAATACTATTTATAGGACTTGAATCTCCAGCAACCAAAACAGGTTGACCACGATTTACACGCTGTCCTGTTTGAACATTTAGCCGAGCCGCATGACCAAGTAGAAGGCGGTCACCACGTCGATAACCAGGACCATTTTCAAGAGCCTCAATAACCACTGTGTTTCCAAAACCTTGTACTTGACCAGAAAAACGCACAATACCACTTATAGGGCTAGGTAGTGGGTTAGCCGTTTGGGCACGGTTACCCCGTTCAATTTGAAAATCAACAGCCCTGTTACCGGAATGAGCGTGGTTTCCAGAGTAAACATATAGCAAGCTATCCTGCGGTTTTACTCCAGTACCAGCTACAGGTGTTTTAGTAGCTGCTTGAAGTTTTAAAGCATTCTCTCGGTAACTAGGAGGAACGTTTCCATCAAGAAATTTACTAGTTTGTTTTTGAACAATTTCAGCAATTGATACTTTGTTACCAAAAGCAGTTTGAAGATTACCAAGACTACGGCGAGTACCTGAACTAAGACCAGCCATGCTTCCAGTAGCCAGTGCTTTGTTAATTTCTCCTAGTTCTTTTTCATTTAAAACAAATTGATTGCCTAAATACTCACGAGCTGCAGCTGGATTATTAACAAAATAAGGGCGAGCAATAGCTGCAAAACTTGCACGGTTATCAGCGTCTTGAATGCTGATCTGCCAACGACCAGTAGCGTCTTTCTTTGAAGACCCTAGAACAGGACCACCTTTAGCCTTACCAATTGATTGCAGATTAGTGATGTCGTAATAGGAATCTACGTCGCTGTACTCAGGACGTTGGTAGAAATAGTTTTGGGCATCTTGAGAGATCCTAAGTTGCACAGCAGGATCGTTAATGTTCTCACCACGTTGAGCTGCTTCACTAAGTTTGCGCCTGATGTAAATAGTTCCTTCAGCTTTAAGACGCTGAGAAGCTTGTACAACAGCTGGTTGTAGAAACTTTTCTTTAGCATCACCAGCCTTACCCTGAGCTGCAGCAGCCTTGAGTTGCTCGTCTTTGGACTGGAAGTTGCCCTTAAGGCCCCCAAGCAGGCTTCTAACAATCGCATCAGTAGTCTTCTGTGTAGCTGGGTTAGCTGCTTCACGTTGGGATTTAGCAAACGCTACAAGGGCTTTTCCATAGGCAGGAGTACCCTCAAGACGCGCTGCAAGATCAGCAGGCATCTGAGTAATACCTTGAGCAATTAGATCGTCTACCTCAATCTGGAGGCGAGCCTGCTGCTCAGGACTGATGTCCTTACTCTGGAACGGATACAACCTATCAATTTGATCAAAAGCATCTGCAAGTGAAAGTCCATCAGGAAGCAACCCACGAGCTGCTGCTTGTGTTGCGTTGGCTTTAGCTGCTTCACGTTGTGAAACAATTTGATCGTCGTTTGGATTTGGATTTTGAGCGTAAAACAAATTTGATGCGTTTGCTTGTTCACGTTTGTATTCCTTTTGAATACGCGCAACACCGCGATCAACGCTACCTTCAAAAGTCTCTTGAGCTTTAACAGCTTTTACAGCTCCCTCTTCAAGAGCCTCACGCAACGACTGACCTTTAGCGTTACGCAAGCTAAGCAGAGGTTGACCATCAGCTGTTTTGATTTCACCAAGAGATTTAGCAAAATTTAGATAGCTATAGGTTTCACCAATATCGTTATATCCATCTCCATTTTTATCAATAAATAGATCAGGAATTTCTTTAAACAAAAGAGCGTTAAATTCCTTTTCAGAGTAACCACGGATATCTACGTAATAAGCACGAGCTTCGTTGTAACCATTTTGAATGGCATCAGATGCAAAGGTAGTCCCCTGTTCAGAACCAAACGTACCTTTAACAAAAGAAGCACCAAGGCGAAGGGGACCAAGAAACTTTTCAGCAGCTGTATTTTGGTCAGTTAACGCACGACGCTCGTAGCTCTTTTCTTGAATAGTCTTTTTCAGATCAAGACTGACAGAACTAACAAGAGGATCAATTTTAGCTGCTTGAAACGCTGCAGGAACATCAGCATAGGGCTTCATCAACTCTTGAGCTTTAGCTGCAATAGCTGCAGACCGTTGACCAGGGTCTTCAATTTCAGCTAGCTTTTCAGCGTTTTGCTTACCCCAAGCACCAAGTTGTACAGAGATATCCTTACCAGCGTTAGTAGCCTTAGTGTCGTAATAGAAAAAGTTAACCCAAGGGTTACTCAGCTGAGTTTGACGGGCAAGTTCACTATCACCACTTTTCTTAAGAGCTTTGGTTTCGTTTGCAATACCAATCGAATCTCGATAAGCATTAGCCTCTGATGCGGCTAGAGCTTTTGCTTCGTTGTACTTTTGTAGTTTGTAATTTTCAAAAAGAGTTTCACTAGCCGTAGTAAAAGCACCTTCTTTGCTTAGGAAATTTTCAATGCCCTTAACAGCCGTAGCAAGCCTGTTGTCTTGTTGGTAGCTAGCAGCGTATTGCAGCTGTCCACCAATCTGTTGAGGGATACCAGCTGGCTCTGCAGGACGTGCAAGATCTTGAGGCTTTTCAGGACCAGCAACTAGATCACGGATCTGACGCTGCGGAGTGATGCCAAAGCTACTAGTCATATTTAATTACTGTTGTGTAGTGAAATTTGAAGATGCTCCTACATTTGAACCTAACACCCCAGCACTAGGTACATAACCATACTCTTTTAATGTAGGAGCTGGTGGTTGCATGGATTTATAAGTCTTCAAAGCATCAGAAGCTACGTCAGCAAGACCAACAGCAAGGTTAAGCCTGCTAGGACCTACAGCAGGTGTAGGAGCATAGCTAGTGATTGGTAGAGGCGCTAGGGGCTTTACAGGATCTGCAATGGGTTGAGGCGTGTAGAACTGTACTTGGTTAGCCGTGTTCTCCCTAGCCACGTTAAGGGATTCAGCAGTCCTGATCTTATCTGCTATTCGGAAATTGCGAGTGATCTCACGGTTACTAAGGTTGGCTAGATATTGTTGGTTGTACTGATTAGTTACGTTTACAACGCTACGACCTGCTTGACCAGAAGCTACACGTTTAGAACCATCAGCAATTGACTTGATACGGAGATTATCAAGATCAATCATGTCTTTAGCTTCTTCCTCGTAATAGCGACCCTCAAGGTCAGCCATCTGTTTTTCAAAGTTACGATAAGCATTGATGCCAACTTGACCCTTATAAGTAGCCTGTTGCTCTGCTAACTGGCTTTCATAAACACGACGCTTTTCTACGTAGTCAGAAGCCCTGTACCAAGAGTCCAGTTGGTATTGATAATCCCTGTAATTTTGCTGTGTAGTTTGTGCATACTCAGCCCAGTACTTCTGTTGAGCTGCTGCGTTATAAAGTTGTGTGTTGTATTTATCTGAAGCGTAAGCACTGTACTGAGCCGCTACACCAAGACCTGCCTTAGCAATGGATAATACAGATGGAAGATCAAAAAGATTTGATTTAGGTGCCATTAACCGTACTTCCGGGCTACATCAAAGTAAAGACCAGTCCACTCCATAGCGATGAATTTGGCTTGGTCGATACTGTCGTTTACTAGTTCTACTGTAACTTGATCGTTCTTGCTAAAGATGTGAGCACGGAATTTTGCTTGCTCAAATTCCTCTTCCTCACCAACCACAATGTTTGAATTTAAAAGATCTCGACGATCAAATTCATACGTAGTTGTCTCTCTAAATTTAGGGGTAACCTCAACCTTAAAGTACCTACTTTCGTTGTAATAGAAATCAACATATCGTAGCTGAAGACGGCCGGTTCTATTGCCAACAAAAGTGTTCTCAGTTGCTGCCCTACTAAGAGGCATTAAAACAGGTGGTTGGAACGTAAACGTAAACTGTTCTCCAAATATCCATTCACTGTCTGAGAAGTCTCCAAGACTGTCGCACACAAAACTAGTCACACCAGTTGGAACACTGTTGCTAACAATCCACCGTTTTTTAGCTTCATTAACGTCTGTAGCATCCTGTTTAATAACAACAAACTGACTTGGATTAACAGTTTTATAAGGCAAAGTAACAGTTGTCCTATTAGTAGCGGGACTATAACTAAAACTTGCAGTGCCTAAATCAGTTGTAATACTGCTTGAGATCTGACGATCCAACAGAAACAACTCATTAGTATTTTGAGGAGGTCTAGAGACATTAAGACCCTCAAGGTAGTATTCGTTATTTGCTCCGTTTACATACTTTGCAAGGGTCATCAAAGTACCTTCTACAAAGTCACACCAGTAAATACTCTTATTAGGGAAGGTCCATTTATGCCAAGCGTTTTGACGGTTAGTCAAAGAACCACCAGAAGCTTCCCAGAAAAACTGGTACACGTACAAAGAGTTGGGATTGTCCGAACTCAGAGCCACCAAGAACTGATCAGAACGACTCACAGCTAGCGAATCAATATTCTTAGGGATGTACCTAGGAATAGTTTCTGTAATTACTGCAGTCTGACCAAGGTTGATACCAACAGTACGGTCTGTAGTAATGAAAGTCTGGAAGCCAGTAAAGTCTCCTTCCTTAACAGGGAAGATAACCTGTGGTCCAATCTGTTGAGGCTTTACATTAGCTTCCATACTGATGGAACTAATGCGGCCTACAGAAGCTGTATCAGGACTAAAGGTAACGTTGTCGCCACTGTAAAGACGGAACTGGTTTTCGCTAGAGAACAGTACCAATTCGTCCTGCTGCTGCAAAGCGTAGTTAAGCGTAGCAACGTCGTTACTGATTGCAGTCAAGTCGATGGTATCGCTGTCTACAACTTGAACTGCGGATTGCTGCCAAAAGTTAAAGTAATCAGCAGCTTGGCTAAGGATTACGTTTTCACCACTTACAAAACCAAGACGGTTTTTAAAGAACACAACATCGTTAATTGAATGATTAACAAACGTAGGTCCTGGTAGTTCATCTGCATCACCAGCTAGACGTGTTGTCCAGCCAGGAAGATCAAGTGAAACAGAACCATCTGTGTAAGCAGCACCAGTAAACGGTTGGAAAGTAAAGCGAGTTAAACCACTACTATTTTTGTAATAGATAAACGAATGAGGCATGGTGGTTTTATCCAGTAACCCTGGAGTACCCCAACCACTAGTCTCTTCCCACACACCACGACCATAGTCGCCATCAGTGGTTGTGTTTTCAGCGTTGAACTTAAGGTAATAAGAGCTTTGATCAGAAGCCCCTGTAGGTGCCACAAGCACTGTATGACCCTCCCAGGAGGTGCTAGGAAGCTCTGTGATGCTGGTTACCTGATTGGTAAAACCAGACATCAAGGTGTTACCACGAGCGTCTGTTGCAGCAATGCTTTTAATGTACCTAGACCCACTGGTAAGACCAATAAGAATTTGAGAATTTTGAATTGTAAAAGTTAATTGATTAGTAGTATCTTTTTCATCTAAACCGTGACCAAAGGTATAAGTATGAGAACCACCACTAGTAGCTGCTGCGCTTATAACAATAGTTGTTGTACCTTTACTAACAACAGTTGTTCCAGCTGGAATATGACTACCAGTAATAATATCCCCTATATAAATTCTTGCTAACTCAGCAGTGCTAATGCTCGATATTGTTGTACTGCCGTTTGAAACAGTACCAACAGCGGTTTCTGAAAATGAAACCAATCTTGCAGCAATATCATTTGAACTGACAACGTTTACAGCGCCGGAACTAGTAGTAAGAGAAGGTGTTAAATATTTACCTGTAATAGTTACGCTGTTATCTAATACAATTTCAATTTGATATTCAGTATCGTAATCAACAGCTTTAACAAGTACTTGAGCCTTAGTAGGTCTATAGGTTCCACTAATGTTACTAATGTTGTAACGAGTTAAAGTTTCGGTTGCGTCATAAGTAACTTTCTTTTGAATATTTGTTACAAACACATAATCTTGAAACGACGTAGCCCTAAAGCGATCACGAGCCCTGCCAGCACCACGAAGGTACCCAAGATTGGTAGAAGTAATATTGCTAAACGTTTGCTCAACTGGAACCACCTCAGGAAGTACTCCCGAAATGGGTTCAATGTTTGAAATACCAGTTACAAACGTGTAGTTAGATTCAACAGTTAAAGCAACTCCTGTTGTTGTAGCTGTAGCGTTCTTGCTAAGAGTAATACGTGAACCAGCTACATCAATGTCAGTAATAACAGTTCCACTTGGAATACCAGTACCAGTAATATCAACACCAACAAAAATGTCAGTCATACTACTGACACTTTGAATTACAGCAGAACCACTAGTGATGTTTCCAGTGCGGCTAACGGTCCTACTGTCGTCAGCAACAATCAGAATAAAGCGTTCGTTACTACTACGGTTGTAAACAAACAACCAAGCCTCATCCCACTTGATCGGATTGACTAAGGTAAGACCACCAGCGTTCTTAGTAAGCGTATCAATGCGCTTAAGAGGCACAGAACCTAGACGCTTCTTAAGACCCTCAACAAGATCACAGACACCGTTCTCAAGTGACTTGGCAAAACCAGGCAGCATCAAGCTATCTGCCTGTTGGTTGACTCCTTTATTTAGTGGTGCAATGATCTGGCTGAAAAGTTCTTTTGACATTAGCGGCTCAGAATATCAGGACCAAAGTTAGTAATTACACGACCACCGTACATATCATCTGGACCACTAATAAAGTTATAGTTTTGCGACATATCTTCAGTACGCTTAAGAGTCTTTAAAGCTTCCTTTTCATCTTCGGCTGTGTAAGCTTCAATACTAGAGCTAGTTACAGCACGATTAGCAAAGATTCGTCCAGCACGAATCATGATGTAGCGACGACCTGTTTCTGGGATGCTGTCCCAATCAAGCTCTTCAACAATCTCAGCAACTAAATTAGTTGTATTTCCAACGACAGCAACACTAGCGGTTTCCCTCAAGTCGTATGAATTCCTAAGGCGATCAAAAAGCCTAGTGCCCCGAAGAACAAAACGTTGATCTGGATACGCCAACGGGTTAAACCTAACAGCCAGAGTGTTGCTAGGTAGATTTGATTGGCCTGTAGCAGTATCCAAAGGAATGGAGTCATAAAGCATTGTGTTCCAAGACCATCCTGCACCCTGAACCTCACGACTAATTTCAGTCAGTGTACGCTCTGCAAGTGAAGCATCCCCAGGCAAAGGAACTGTCAAGCTGTTGACGGGTGCTTCCCCAATAATTGAGAGAAGCGTATTAACTGCGTCTAGTTTTGAGGTACTCATTATTTAGGCACAAAAAAGGGGAAACGAACTTCTCGCTTCCCCCATTGTATGTGTATTTAACTAGTTAGCTAATCAATACGGGTTGCCATCAGACAGGAGGCTGACAGAGCACTCAGGACGCAACACACCGTGGCCAACAGCATAGCTGGCGACCATCATGGTGGCTTGAGTCATAGCCTTGTACTCAGCACCAGTCATCTGCATCGAAACGTCTTTCAGAGAGACGGTACCAACAGCTTCTTTGGTGAAGCAGAGGCCGAAGCAGTTAGCGATGGAGCTGGTGTTACCCTGCTCATCTTGGTAGTAGTCATAGGTACCGGAAGCAGCGGAACCGTTAGAACCATCCTTACCATTGGTGTAGTTAGGACGCTCGCCACGAACAACAGCAGACTGGTTGCTCAAACCTGCGTAGGTTTGGTTAGCAGTGTAGCTGTTGATACCGAGGTGGTTAGAAGTAACCAGACGGAAACCAGCAACGCTAAGAACGTTGTTACCAGCAAAGGTACCATTACGACCGTCAGCGCCGTTCCAATCAGTGTTGATTGCACGATCGCTTTGGAGGATGTCGTAGTAAGCACCAGGGCTCAGAACGGTAACGCGGCCTTCCTTAGGAGCATCTTTCTCGTCCAGCACTTGGCAGGCCTTGTAAAGATTCTCAACAATCAGGTTGCCACGAGCAGTGCGGCTAGCAGCACCGTTCAGGTCAATGCCGGTGAAAGAAGTACCACCAGGCATTCCGTTCAGAACGAACAGACGCTCACCAACTTGGAAACCAACGCCAGAACCAGTACCGATAGAACCGATAGGGTTGATGACGAAAGTAGCAGCACCGTTAGTAGGAGCAGTCGTGATGACGCCGTAGTTACCAGAGTTTTCACCGTAAACAACTTCGCCAATAGCCCAGTAGGTAAGCTCGGCAGTTGCAAAGTTAGCAGACATCGTAATTGTGTTGGTGCTTACAGAAGAGTAAGTACCATCAGCAATTTGGAAACGCTTGGAATTCCAATCCTTAATGCGACCGTCAGATTCGGTAGCAGCAAGAATGGTACGTGCAAGACGTTGGTCATAAGCACGAGCCAAGGCGCGGCCCAGTTCGGTCGAGTAGATCGAACGGACATCCCAATGCAGTTTGGCTTCGTCCAGATCGTAGATCGAAGCATCAGCAATCAGCAGGTCATCAATGGTGATGATCTTTTCGCCAATCATGCCTTTGTTACCTTGACCGGTGATGAAGTCACCAGGACGGTGGTAGCGGCTTGAGAAGCGGCCTGTGATTGGGAAGGAAGCGGATTTGCCCGAAGAGATCGAGCGCTTCATGGTCAGGTCCTTGAAAACCGTCTCACGGTTGAAGGTCGTCAGAACTTCACCAGAGAAGATTTTAAGGAAGTTAGAGTTTTCAGCTTCGTAGTTGCCGGAGGCAGAACCAGCGTTGTATTGAACGCCGTTAATACCACCCAACCGCGAAAGCGAGGCATTAAGATCAGCCATCGTTTTGTGTTTGGAAGAGTTTACGTACGCTCGCTTTGCACTGTTGTTATCGCCTCAGCGGCAACAATACTTACGTTCGTAAGGAAATACTAACCCCTAGGGCCTAAAACGTCACTACGGATAAGTTTGTCTTGAACGTCTTGGGTATAAGCAGAATCATTCAAATACCTTGAATCATTCATTGCTGCCATAACTTCAGCAGTAGAACGAAAAACATCGCTGCTGTTACCAGACAGACGACCACCCATTAGTTCAGGCTCAAAACCAGCTTGATCTTGATACGCAAAGTACATGGATTGCAAAGCATTCCGAGCGCGGTAATAGTCACCGCTATTTACTTCACGGTTGTAGGCTTCAATTTCATCTTGGTTAAGATTCTCGTTAGCCCACTGCTGGACAGCTGAGAAGTTATCAGAACCACCAATGCTGTCAACAATGGTTTGTTCTTCTTCCTGTGAAATAGGAGTGAAGTCTTGTGTTTGATCCTCAGGATCATCTACAGCATCTTCAGTTTTGTTGTAGCCACCGCTGTTACCAAGTTTCTTTTCAAGCTCTTGATAAGCCTGAAGAAGATCATCAGCTGAACGAAACTTACCAGCAATAAGTTCCTCTTGTGGTTCTTTATTAGCACCTTCAAGAATTTGAAGATCCTGTTCGTTATATGGACCTGTAGGGTTACTAATCACCCCATCTGCAATGATTTCCATAATATCAACCGATACGGACGGTCATATCTGGATAAATCCAAACAGGACGTTTGGCTTTAGCAGCAGCAACATACTGATCGTAAACAGCAGGCTTTTCAGCCTTCAGCTGCTCAATCAGTTCATCCATCTTGCTGCGGGGTTCAGCTTTCTTAGAAGGCTTCTCCTGCTCCACCTGGGGCTCCTGCTCCAGGGGCTTCTTGGGCTGTGCGGACTGTGTCATTTTGAGCTTTGACTAATGCGGCCTGTTTAGCAGGATCGTTAGTAGGATCCTGTGCGGCCATTTGTTGCTGCATCATCATAGCTTGCTGTTGCTCTTCACCCATAAGATCTTCATCAGATTTAATGAGCTTGTAAGTATCAAGACCATCAGAAGCTGCAAGACGTGTGATCAACTCCCTAGTGTTGACGTACTTGCTCATTGCTTCAGGACCAACAGTCTTAGCAAGAGTCTCAAGAAACTGCAGCAGTTTTACCTTATCGTTGCCGCGACCAAGAGCGTCGATACCAGTTGTGATCTGTGGTTTGACTACGTTCTTAGGAAGCTTAGGAAGACGCCCTTGACGCTCCATAAGGGCCATCTTGCGGTTAACAAGGGGTAGCTGTAGTTCAATACTCAGAATTGAATAGACGCCACCCAATCCTGATTCCAGCTCCTGTGCAACCATTCTGATCTCTTCTGCTGTAACGCGGTCCCGACCCTGAGTACCAGCTTGAATAGCACTGTTAAGCAGGAACGCAAAGCTAAGACGCTGCTCAATGCGAGCAATGGTGTTAAGAGCAACAGTTAGATCAGCCTGCTTCTGCATCTGCAAAGGAGCCACGTCATTAACATCACCAGCGACGATGGATCCATTGGCAGCCCTAGCAAGTGCATCAGGACGTGTTGTGCCGTTTGGCTTACAGAGGAAGATGATCTTGGCAGCTGCTGCTGAACCCTCAACAATGGCTTTAGACAGGTACTCAAGGCTCTTAAGGTCTCCAAGTAGTTCTTCGCAATAGCCACGACCGTAGGCTTCATGAGCAACACGGAACATCCGAAGGGGAATCCAAGGACTCTTCTCAATAGGAACAGAACCCTTCTTACCAAGAGGCTTGTTATAAACCTCTTGATACCAGTTGCAACGATCTCCTTTGTAATCCCAAGTTACGTGGGTGTACAAGAAAACTGTTTTATCTACGTACCCACCATTACTATTCTTAGGAGCAGCGCCATCAGGAAGCACGTCAGGATTGACCTCTTCCCTAACGACAACTTCAAGAATGTTCCCTTCTGGGTCACGGTTCAGTACAAACGATTTAAGCGGATAAACCCTAGTGCCCTTTTCAGACACATAAAGCAAAGCGTTACCACCAATGATCAGGTGCTTAAGGGCCTCAAACAACGCTGTGCGATCTCCAGACTCTTCAATGTCACGCATCACTGCGCGTTCCATCAGGGAGAGTTGTTGATCAAATTCAGATTGAAGTTCTTTGTAATTATCTAGTTCCCGCTTTAGCTTCATGTCATCAACAGACAACCGAAAGAAAGCTTGATTAGGAGGTAGCAAAGCAATAAGCAATTTGCTAGCCAAATTATTTACACCACGAGCTCCCAAACCTTGGTAGGTAGTAGGAATTTTGGTGTATAGATTTTTACCAGTGCTGCGGTCGTTTTCTGTAATAAGAGTAGGCAGAGTGTACTTACTACACTCAATAGCCCGATCCATGTAGATGGACTTCTCTGGCTCTAGAGCAGAGTAACGAGCTTGTGCATTAGACATTCAAACCACCAAGAGGAGAAGCGGAACCACCCATTGAAAGCCCACTGCCAGCAAAAGGAGATTGTAGTTCTAGACCAGTACGTAGTCCAGCAGGTGTTCCAACACGTTGCCGTACTCTACTGGTTACAGGGGCTGCTGCACTCTGTTGGGTTTGCAGTTGAGAGGCTAGACGTTGCTGTTGCAGACTAAGAGCAGAAGCTTGACGTTGACCAGCCAGTTGAGATTCAGCTGTTTTCTTAACTGTTTCAGCTTGAAACTGAAGAGCTGATGTTTGTTGACGAGCTTGCTCTAGTTGCGAAGCATACGCTGCTGCTTGCTGCTCTCCTTGAGCCTTAAGTGCAAGACCTTGTTGTAGTGTCTGTTGTCGTGTCTGCTCTGCTGCTGCTTGTGCTGCTTGAGCCTGAGCCCGCATAGCTTTTGCTTGTTGAGCCCCAGTAACAGCTCCTCCAATAGCTCCAGCTATGCCGACAATTGCACCAAGAATATCTCCTCCACTAGCCATACTTAGTTTCCTCTTGAAGATTAAACTGGTCTTTCAGATGACGTACAACTGATACTTGACCAGCAGTAAACCAAATAAGTTTCTCTTCCATACTAAGGTCAGGACACCTATCTGGATATACCTCTTCAAGGTATTTAATAATATCTGGATCAATAAAAGGTTTCATATATTTAAACCAGTTGGGTTGACGTTACCAGCACTTGTTCCGCCATAACCACCAATACCAATTCCAGAACTAACACGAGTACGAGAAACACCTGGCTGACCAATTTGTGTTTTCTTTCTTCCTTGTACTGGTTGTGCTTCAGATTGCATAGCTAAAGCACTAGCTTGTCGTGCCTGCTCTACAATTTGTTGTCCTTGATAATCAGCAACTGCTGAAATTCTTTTAGCTTGTATTTGTGATTCTTCTGCTTGTTTAGCAGCTGTTGCGTAGTCTTGTTCAGCTTTAGCTATTTGAGCTTGTTGAGCAGCTCTTTCAGCTTCTACTTGTTGTTGTGATTGTTGAACTTGAGTTTGAAGATAACTGTTTAAATATTGTTGCCATTGAAGTGGACTTGAAAATTGATCTTTAATTCCTTGTTGACTTCCATATTTCATTCCTTGAACTTGTTCTAAATTTCTATTTATATATTTATCTCCTGGTTTGTATAACTTTCTTATTTGTTGTTCTTTTTGTGGGTAATAAATATTACTCCACCACGATTCGTAAAGCGCGTTTTCCTTTTCAGGGGTCCATTCAAAAGCCATAATGTTTACGCGTAGCTAGGAAGATCAGAATTTGACATCTCAAAGAAAGCAGGCATACGAGCTCTCTTGGTTTCAATCAGTCCTTCTGCTTTACCAGTGTAAAGAAGAGAATCAGATTGATCCATCCAGAAATTACGGTCGTACCACTTTTCATCTGACTTATTGATCAGACCTTGGGTCATCCAAGAGATCGTGGCTTTACGCATCTTGTCGAGTTCAGGAGTGACTCGCAAACCAAGATCTTTACAGACGGCACTGTTTGCTGCGACGTGGATGGTCTCGTCACGACTAATGTCAGCGGAAGTAGTACGGAGACCAGGCCCACCAAGAAACCTAAACAGTGGCAGGATAACGAAGAAAATGGATCGTTCAAGAACAAGAGCTTTTAGGACAGGGTGCTCTGGACGATCAATCCACGCTTTAACAATGCGATGAGCTTCTGCTTCATAATCAGCAGAAATACCAGAGACTTCAGCAATGTAATTCAGAGCAAGATCGTGCCGCTCTTCATCAACAATGTTTGACAATAGCAATTCTTTAACGCCTTCAAGTTGAGGTAAATCACCTTTACCAGCGTCACGAATAAATTCACCTACAGGAAGCTCAAGAAAACGAAGCGATAAGCAACGGCCTACCGCTTCACGAGCTTCATCAGGCAGGATAAAACGTTCGGGCTTAACGGGAGTCCACACACGTTTTTTGGAAAGGAGCGCCTGATACTTATTCATTCTGAGCAGGAAGTACACATTGTGGGTTCATTGTCAGCACCAAAAAGCACGTCAAATTCACTCTGATCAAATTCCGAAGAATCCAAACCAGCACTGACGTTTGACTTGTCTTGGGTGTTTTCCATTACCTGAAGAGAATAATAAAGACTCTTCAGAGGGGAGTTCAACCATCGTGCCATAAATTTTCTATCCATGGAGATCAAATCTGACCACCAATTCATAGAAATTGCGTGAGCCATTCCGGTGGAATCCATTAAACGTTGCCACTCACTATTAAGTTCAAAAAATGTATCCCAACCAACCTGTTCTGCTGTTTCACATTTAGGGTGGAAAGAGTAACTTTGAACTCCAAGAGTTGCACTATCACGATCTACATCGCGGCTAATTGGTGGTGCAATTTCAGGGGCTGTAGTAAACCCTTCACGATCTAGGTAGCGGTACGCACAGGAGGCCGTAGGAGCCACTGTGAAGGCCCTGTCCATGTTGTAGTCAGCGGCTACCTTAGTGGCTGCCATGAAGCCGTTGTAGAGGGCGAGAGCAGCCTCTCC
>Ga0078894_10002499_pt1 | contig 13924 bp, 30 predicted proteins | sample LauGreSu1BDMLBSD_2_FD_67506 | JGI IMG/M metagenome (GOLD analysis project Ga0078894, IMG submission 67506) | Freshwater lake microbial communities from Lake Michigan, USA - Su13.BD.MLB.SD (version 4) (version 4) | ecosystem: Environmental > Aquatic > Freshwater > Lake | place: Lake Michigan...
AAATAGAAATAGGCAAGTTTATCATCAAACTTGTCTTGGCTAATAGGATTATTTGTCCTTACCCCTACAACATTTAATTTGTAGGGTCGCTTATCTATTTGATAACCCTTGTTTTCAACACTCTTTACAATATTTTTTAAAGTGTATTCCATTATAAGTTATCAATTATTTCATCAGCCTCTTTGAGATTTGCTTTTCTCTCATTTGCCTTTTGACGCTGATAGCGTTGATAAAAATAAATACCCGCATAAACTACTGCGAGTGATAAAATTGTAACGATTGTTCCTTTTTTCATATTGATTAATTTATTCCTGTTGGTATTCTTGATAATAACCCATCGGTGGTTATTACTCTTGGCATTTTTGTTGGTTTTATGATTCTATCTGGAGGTAGGCCGTGTGCTAATACTCTTATATCCATACAATATGGCATAGAGCGTGGGCAGGGTCTATTAGGTAAGCAAGGTGGTGGTGGAGGTACTGTGAATATGAATCCTTCACCACAATCTGCTTGGCTTTTAGGTGGTGGTAATGGTAAGCCTCTATAAAAGTCTTTTTTAGGTTTTTCTTCTCTCATTTCACTTTCCTTCAATACCAATTCAACTTTGTCAAGTGGAACTTCTATCCACTTTTGACCTATTGAACTATAATTTGGCATATCACCTTTGGGAGTTGTATACAATTTCCCATTAGCATAAGGATTAGGTGATGCTTCAATTAAATCACCAACTTTAAAAGAAAACCCACTAGTCGCTGATGGACTAATTGCAAATCTCCCAGCAAACGCCTCTTTTACTTTGTACCTACCTGCAATGGGGGTAGCATTTGAGGTCGTATTAGTTGGTGTTGGTGTTGGATTAATAGGAGTTTTGCCGTCACCTCCTTGATTGGAAGTATTTGATTGTGCTTGAGTTTTATTTCGTGTTATAAAATAAATTATAACACCCCCTAAAGCAACTAGTAAGATGGTATTTGTTTTCATATTTTTTATTTTTATGATATTCTACCTAAGCCAGTTAAATCTTGTGTCGCCTCAATGATTCCTTGTAAGAGAGCCAAGTATTTTTGAGGAGGTGTTGTAGTGTAACCCGCTCTCGCAATCATTAAGACTTGCTCCTCAGGGGTTTTTGCATTTAAACGAGCATTTTTATATCTATCATTTAGCAAAACAGTGATGGTGGCACGAATACCAGATTCTACATCTCTAAACTTGCTAAATCTTTGCTTCATAATTACTTTTCTACCTCGAACATACTCTGTGGTATCTTTAGTTACAAAACCAACAACGCCAGGCAAATTTGGAGCATATTTAATACCTCCAAAATTGTTCGCCTCTCTAGTTAAGCCACTTTGACCCCACCCACTTTCTAAGGCTTTTTGGGCAACGACAGTTGGGAAAAATAAACCAGTTCCTTTGATGGCTTGAGCAATACCCTTGCCGTAATCTTTAACGAATTGAGTGGTTCTATTTTTAACTGCGAGTGAATACATATACTTATTTTTTTCAAATTTAAAGAAATTTATTTTTTTCCCCCCTAAAATGGCAGTATTTTATGGGTCTACATATTTTCGTGTTAATAACTAATTCGCCCCCCTGTTAATTTTTTTAAATAATTTGTTGACAACCCTATTGCTATTTGTCATAAATTAGCATAACTTAGCACTACAATTATGAACATAGTAGAGATATTCAAATCGTGGGCGATTGCTTATGACCCCACAAAAGAGCAAAATGAGTTAGCCGCCCTTCGTATGAAAGTGTGCGATTCGTGTGAGGCTAAAGAAACAAATCCTATTATTTATTGCAAGGATTGTGGATGTCCATTAGGTAAAAAAGTATTTACTCCATATATGAATAGATGCCCTAGAGGTAAATGGAATGATGTTGAGATAAAATATTTTGAGAAAAATAATGTTGGATAAAACTATACTTATGATTGATTTAGAAACACAAAAAGCGTGGATTATTAAAGTAATTGATTCGTGCTTCACAGAGGAACAATTACACTCCGCTAGATTTCTCATAACACTATTTTTGGGTCAATTAGCAATTAAAGGAATACCCTTGAAGGATGTTAGAGAAGTGGAGGATTCACTTCTATCAAAGTATAAAGAAAAAGAGGCAATCATTTACATAGCAAATTAGTTATGGGAAAGGTAAGTGATAAGGTTATAGATTTTCTATACATAGCAATTATATGTTTTCCTGTCGCTATAAGTATGTGGTTGATATTTACTTTATCCTATGAAATATTTAGATTATTCAATTTTTTAATCAAGATTAAATATGCAATTAGTAGAAAAATTAAAGAGCGACAAAACAATAAGAGTAGCAATAGTAGACCCAACTCACAACGCTTTGATTTGTTATAAAGATGGTAGAGTAAGTATAAAAATAAACACTGAGAATAGGGAGAGAAAGATAGGGGTGATACATGATGAGATGCTTTTTGTAGATAGGTCAATCGAAAAGCACTTGCTAAGAAAAACTAACTCGTATGGTTTCAATTACAACCTTCTAAAAAAGGCTAAATCTTTTAAGTGGGTTTGTATAAACGAGGATGATTGCGAAACCTATATAGTTCCTGTAAAAACCATACTAGATATGGGCAAGGTCATGTTTTTCAAGAATAGTGAGGATGGAAATAGTTTCGAGGTTCAAATTTTCTTAAATAGAGATATTATCAAAACCTTTAAAAAATAGGATATGAGTGAAAAAAACCCAGTAACAGTAGCGGAGTTGAGCGAAAAGATAGTAAGGTCGTATGGTTTCTTTTGCCTAGTGAACGAAGGGAAAAAGATTTCTGTAATTACAGACCATGAAAGAAGCATGGATATGATTGTAGATTATTTGATGGCACATCCTCATGTAATTGAGGAGGTTTTGCAAAAGATTGCTTCTTACAACGCAAGTTTGAATTAATGGAAAGAAAATATACGATTAAACTATTTGTAAATCATAAACTTACGACTCAAAGGACAGTAAATGTTAGTGAGGTTAAGAAAGTGGTTGAGCAATGGAAAAGAAGGTACGCATTGAAAAACCATAATTATGAAATTTACATATACACACCTTCAAAAATGAACGCATAAAAATATATTTTTGTAATCCTTCATAATTACAAGTATGGCAGACAACATTAAAAAAGAATACCTAGAAAATTCATACTTACTAGATATTCACGAGGCTTCACTTTACACTAAACTTTCAACTTCTTATCTGTATAAGTTGGTTGCTAGGAAAGGTATACCTCACAATCGATTAGGTTATAAAATCCTTTTCAACAAGTTTGACTTAGACAAATGGTTAGAAGAAAAAAGTGTAGCGGTAAATTGATATGCCTAAAAAGAAATCGACATCAAAAAAACTTACTCTATATCAAAAGGTAAGTAAAAAGTTCACGGCGCTTAACAATAAGTTGCCAGAGGAACAAAAACTGTCGATTCAAAGGAGAAGGCAATTAATCAAACAAGGAATCCTTCCTGCTCTCTCCACTACTCCAAAATCCAAAATTAGGGTCAAGCAAATTGATGAAATCATCAAAGGGCAAATAGCCTTAATCCCTACTCGTGACCCTAATCTTTGTAACCTTAACTACATATCACCAAGCCAATATCAAGAGATTGAGTGGTTTGAGATTGATGAGTTCTTACAAAGGAGATTACCTGATTGTATTTATGTAAAGGTTAATGCTGGTAGATTTGGTAGCACCAAGATTTTCAACACTCGCAATTACAACTATTACTTTAATGGTGTTCAACAAATAACAGAGAATATAAGAAAGGAAGTAGGCAACGAAAGTGGTAGTGCATTTTATAGCGGTAGACAAATGCTACGACCCAAAATGAAAAACGATGGCAAGGCTGATAGTTACTACTTAGATTTAATTTTATATATACAGCCAAAAAGAGGAACCGCTACACCACAATCAACATTAGGTAAGATAACTAGGTATCAAGGACAAGATGAGGTAGAAACTAAGAACATAAAAAAAACTGCTACTAAGGTTAATAATAAATTAGACAAAATTTTAAGCAAACTCACAAAAGAGAAGGAGGCAAAAGGTCGAGCATTTAGACAAATCAAGAAGGATGATAAGAAGATTACTAAGATTGTAAATAAGAAAGTTACTCCTAGAAACGAGTTTAAGATTATTGAGGATTTCGCTAAGAACTACGAGAGAGCAAAAAAGAAATTAGATAATTACCTATCCAAAGGTCTTATATCAAAAGCAAAGTATGATAAGGCTATGGCTAGTTTGAAAGAAAATTACGACAAGTTCAATGAAAATTAAAACTAGAAAGGTCTGCTTTGGTAGAAGTGACAAACCTATGCTAGAAATGTTGGGCGAATTAAAAGAGGATGCCTACATAAAGCGTGGTACTTTTAGCACAGAGATTATTTGGGGAAACAAATCATTTATCTATCCATCGATAGGTAAAAAAGATTATGGAGTTTTTCGTGCAGGTTTGTTTTTATTTGGTAAGGTGCGTAAGGAGGCTCAAGATTTTTTGAGAAAGAACCCAACTATAAAATTACCTAGAGAAGAAAGGTCAATATTATATAATGATGATGTTCCTAATTCAAATGTGAAGGTTTGTGCCACAGACTTAAATCATGCGTATTGGCGTATTGCTTATAATCTAGGAATTATTACCCTCGCTACTTATAAAAGAGGATTGCCAAAGAAGTTCAAGAATGTAAGACTCGCTTCTCTCTCTACGCTAGGTATGGGTAGAACATTTAGGCAAATAAATGGTGGGAAAATTAGTAATTCAACAGTAACCTTTGGGGATGATGTGGATTTGCAGAGAGTTTACAAGTTGATTAGATTTACTTGCTTCAAACACATGGCGAAGGTTAAAAAGTTACTTGGAAATGATTTTATTGCTTATAAAACAGATTGTATCTATTATGTAGACACAAACGAGAATAGAGAACTTGTAAATCAATATTTTGACAAAAATAGTTTGACATATAAGCAATTAAGTTAAATTTGAGTTGAGGGAAAAAATAAACCCCTTGCATAAGGGGTTCACTATTTTTGACAATCACACCTTCAAAGGGGAGTTCTAAACCACTCCAAATGTAGGAAAAAAAATGAAAACTTACAGAAATATCAATGGTAAACCAATCATAAGGTCTTGCTTTAACTGTAAGCATTTTCAACCTATTGATGGAATGGATAAGATGGGATATTGCCAATTCAAGCGATTATACTTTGCTTATACCCTTAAAAAGACAGTTTTTGCAATAGTAAAATCATTCTACTTATGTGATAATCATAGACTTATTAATGAAGATGAGTTGGCTAAATCACAAATAGCAGTTGATTTGAGGGATGTAATTAAACAAAAGGGGGATTTTGAGGTATGAATTTCTCCTTCGAGAAGCCTACCATAAGGCTATATAGGTTCTATTTTTTGGGTATTTCGACCCCAATAACCATCCAAGCCTACAATGAAAAGGAGGCTAGAGCCACTATGGATAGGATTTGGGGAAATCTAGCCAAGCCTTACCAATCAAGTAGAATTATAGGACAAACAGTTAGCGTACCCATATTTGGGGTTTCTAAGCGTAAGGAGGGTGATAAGACCCTAGTTTGGGTAGGAAAGGGGTTTTCCAAGACAGGTTGGATGGATATAGAAGTTTTCAAAAAAAAGTATGAAAGTCTTTGAACTTAGCATGATTTGGCATAGTTTAGCACTATAAACTAATCCTTAACAAAAAATCATGCAATCATGACAAAGAAAAGAATCAACATGAAGAACATTTATCGTGAGGGTAATTCATTTCGTGTTCGATTTAGTAGAAAGGGTAAAACCCATAGCAAAAGTTTCTTAAAGAAAGAAGATGCTCTTGCTTATAGATTAAAGAAGATTGGATTTTAGTAAGTCATCGAAGTGATGTTCTCACTAGATGGCTCGATGGCGAGTTAGTTGGCGAAAGTTTGTAGGAATAACCTACACATGGAAAACGCTGATATGGTGCACCATAGTAAGAGGATTAGCAGAATTGCCCTCATGTGGGTTCGACCCCCACACTAACTCCAAAATAATTAAATTTATATCATGAGAAAATTACTATTACTTGTTGGCTTACTTGTTTCCATATTTTCTTATTCTCAAGAGGAAACAACATTTGTAATGACAACCGCTAAGAATGAGATTTGTAAGCGTACTTCAACAAAGTGGATTACAATCAATAGAACATACGATGATATTGAGATTGAGGTGCGTAATGGAATAATATACTTGGACAACAATAGTGCTGCAACTTATACCCCAATCGAAAAAAGCAAGGTAGAATACAAAGATGGCTATGAAGTATTCACTGTTTTATGTAAGGACAAAAAATATAATAAGTGCATTTTTGGTATGTATAAAGATGAAGATGGAGTTTTCCTATGCACAGTTGAATATGAGGATTTAAAATACTTTTACTATAAATACAAATGATACACCTTATAGCCATATTACTTATATGCTCTATTTATGTAGCGACCTACATTATACAAAAGGGATTATACTTAAGAGATGAGTTATTTATAAGAATGATTTTATTTATAAAAAACACTTCATTAATCAACAAGATTATTGTTTGCTCTTTAGGATTATCAACATTTATTTTATTATCACCTATTAATTTCTTACTTATTCTTTTTATACAAATTAAATACTATGGTAAAAATTAGTCAAAGTTTAATGAAGGCTTATGTAGATTATCTAAATGGAAAATTGTGTGGAGTTTATTTTAAAGCCAATTACATAGATAAAGACCCAGAGGCACAATCCCCTCCTAGTGATTCAATGAAGGCGGGAATTTATTTTGAGTACCTATGCACAGGTGCATTACCCAAAAGTGGAGAGATTCCTCAAGCGGAGGTTTCATACAAGGGAACGAATCGTGAAAAGATAGCAGCCCCCTATGAGAGAGCAATAGAGAGTTCAAAGATGTTTCATAAGATAATGGAACATTATAACATTAAGATACTTAACAAAGGATTACTACTTGAAACAAAAGATTGCAATGGGGTAGTAGATATACACGCTGATTGGGATGGAGAGGAAGTATTTATTGACCTTAAGTATAGTGGATTAATTGATGACAAGTGGAATGAGATGGGATGGGATTTAGAGAGTTTACACATGAAGGATTCTCTAATGATTCAAGGAGTACACTATAAAATGTTAGCGAATGATTGTCTAGGCATCCACGATATACCATTCTATTACTTTGTTTTTAGCACACAAGACCCAAACAATGTAAAAATTATTAGGCAAGAAGTTGATGAGAGTAGAAGGCAATCGCACATAGTTGCCATCAATAATGTATTAGGAAAACTATCTAAAGATATTGAGAAAGGTTTTACACCCTATCCATCCCTTGTAAAATGTAATAGTTGCCCTATCAATCACAAGTGCAAATACAAGGTCGATTTCCCCTTAGTTGAGGAAGTATTCTATTAATAAAACATACATTTATGATTATTCAAACTATTCACGAAATCGTGAACCCATTTGATGTTGAAGTAAAGCATCTAGGTCATGGGGTAGCATTATTTATGATTGCTGGAAGTATTCACTCTAATCCCCAATTTGTTGTTCGATTTTATCACACAGGCGAGGTAAGAACTGTTGACCAAAACGATTTACAAATTTATGGCAATCCCACAGCGGGAGAATCTTTAATACCTAAAAATTAATTATGCTTAATCGTTACATAACTAAATTGGTAGTATCTATACTACGAAACAATGAAATTGCTAGAGATGATATAATGGTAGTAATTAAAACAATCCATGACTTTGAATTAGGGGTACTAAAGAAAACAAAAGAGGATTACTACGATATGTTTTTCTCTAATACACTTTCTAATGTGCGAACTATCTCTAGGGTATGGAGAAAGGTTCAAGAAAATATGCCTGAGTTGAGAGGTAGAGAATGGGAGTTAAGACAAATAAAAGCAGGAGAAATAAGCATGGAGATGATTGAGAACCAACTAAAATTATTCTAATGAAAGAAATTATCAACGAGTTTAAGACATCATTATATAAATATAAAAACATTCACTTACCATTATTACTAAGCAAACATGGTATAGATACTAATCAATTTGTAGAGGTTGTATTAAGTGAGGTTAAAAAGAACGAAAAACTTATTCAATCATTCATAGATAATCCATCATCCTTATTCGCATCAATATTAGCGGGGGCAGAGATAGGACTCATACCTAGTGATATGATTGGGGAGTTCTTTCTAATACCTAAATCAATTAGGCAAAGTGATGGTAGATATAAAATGACTGTATTTCCAACAATAGGGTACAAGGGATTAGTAAGTATTCTTTTGAGGAGTGGTGATATAACTAGAATCCACACAGAGGTCGTTTATAAGGGCGATAAGTTTCAACCTGTTTATGGGTTAGAACCAAATATTGTTCATAAGCCAAATTTCAAAGTAGATAGAACTAGTGATACTATAACTCATGCGTATGCTGTTGCTAAGAATAAACAAGGAGAATATCAATTTGCAGTAGTTTCTAGAAAAGAGATTGAGGCGATTAGAGATATGAGCAAAATTCCTAATGAACTATACTTTAACGATAAGAATAATCCAAATAGATGGATGGAAAGAAAATGTGCCCTTATTCAACTTAGTAAGATGCTACCCAAAGATTACTACTCTAAAAAGGCAATAGGCATGGATTCACTCATTGAAAGTGGGTCTTTAATTACACTAGATGAAAATAATGGCGTTAAGATTATAGAGAATGGACATCCCAAGCAAAGTAGATATAGGAATATTTATGGAACACTTAATTCTAGTGAGGAGCAATCCTAATCAAAAATCATAAATATCAATTAGGTATGCGTTACCATAGATTGCGTTAAATGAATAGGAATACGCAACACCAGACCCAAGTCCTGTGTTTAGTATAAAGGTACTAGTGGTAAGATTTATAATTTTAATCTTCGTTGTAGGTTGATTTGATGTTACACCAGTAATATCTACTTGTTGCCCATCGAAAGTTGTGGGTATTGGCGTACTAGCGGTGTATGGATTAGGTTGGGATATAAATAAGAATCCTACTTGAATATCGTTGTTTCCTGTTGTTCCTATACAATTCACATTCCATGTAACACTAGTTCCACTTGAATCAAATACATCTAATTGCCCAAAGACATAATCATTATCATAGTTCTTAATATAGGTATTACCACCACTAGTAGTAGAAAAGAACGAACCTATACCTAATGTATTTAGGGCATCTAAAACCCCTTGCAAAGAGGGAGTTAAAAGTGGGGTACTATAAGAAGTAAAATCTACTAAGCCATTAGGTCTATATTCTATAATCACAGTATTTTCAGTTGTTATTGAAAGTGAAGTTACATCCCAACTGTATTCTGTAGTTTGATTTGAAATATCAGTTAAATTAGAAGGGTTGCTCATAATACTCATGGGTATGTTCCCATTTGTATTATTCTTGATATTTATAGAAATATATTCTTTAGCCATTTAAATAAATTATAATTGAGTTTCCCAATCCTCAAAAAAAGAGAATTTGCCCATTGAACTCTCAAGAGTCTTAAAATTGTTAGGAGTAAGTATGTCAAGAGCATCTCTCTTAGCCAATCTATTGGTAAAAAACTCTAATTTAATTTGTGCATTTGGTAATAAATCAAAATTCAAACTACTTTGCCCATCTAAAATTACATCAAACTTTTTTGTATCATAGAATAACGATTTTTGAGTTTGATATGGGTCGATGGTAGGGGTAAGGTTCTCAACATTTATATTACCATTCACATAGTAATGTCGGTATTTAACAACACCATTTATTTGTTGAAAACTATTGCTAAATAGGTAAACCCTCTCTACTAGGTACACATAATCACCTAATGACCTACGAATTTCATCATAGGTAACATTACTAGCAGTTACTGCTACCGCTGGTGTGGTTGTGATTGTTATGGTTACTGCAAATGATGGCATCTATTACTAAAATGTTTTCATTATATCTTCTGCAATTATGTTTTGCCCTATACCATTTGGATGAGTTCCATCACTAGTGTTTGACCCTAGTTGGAATTTAGGTACAAAAATAGCATCCTTTACACTTAAGTATTTTGACTGCAATTCTTTATATCTAGCGATTAATGGTATATACCCTTCTTTAGTTCCCACATACCTAGTAGTAGGCATCTTTTTATATTCCATAAAGCCATTAGGCTCATATCCTAAAACAACATAAGCACTAGCACCATTACTATTTGCAAGGTCTACCATCTTTTGAACATTAGATACAACACTATTAAGGTTTACAGGACTAAAAGCATCGTTTACCCCACCATATATATAAACCCTATCATAACCATTAGCGATTTTGCTAGGTAGATTCTCAAGCATCCACTTTGTAGTTTTACCCCCTATCGCTAGTACATCTATGGTTAAGTCGGGTCTTTTTCTACCAATAATTAATGGGTAAGTACCAGTTGGCTTACCTTGATAGGTTGTTGCAGTAATTGAATCGCCAACAAATAAAATTTTCTTAGGAGGCTTATCTTTTTTCTTGCTTCTAAAAGCCAAAAACAAACCTACTGCTACTGCCGTGGAAACCCATACATATATCCAAGTAGGTATTTTTTTCATTATTTATTCTCCAAAATGACATTTCCTTGAAGGTCTGTTGCAACAATTACGCCATCCTTACTTCTACGATACACACGAACTTTTAACTCTTTGGCAAATTCACGATTGAGTTCATCAAGTGCTTTCTCGTTCTCTCTATTGTTGATAGCATCTATGTATGCCTTCACTGCTACAAATGCGTTAGCCTTTCTTTTGTTCTTTAATTCTTTTGGGTCGATGTTTGGCTCATCTTCTTTCTTGGTTTTTTTCTTTTCCTTACCCATGATTCCAAAATCCTTTACAAGCCAAAAAAGGAGTACACCTCCTCCAATTACAACAATCGCCTTTTTTATGTTATCGTTCATTTCATTTCTTTTTTGAAAGTAAATAATATGTAGCAATTATTCCTACACCAATTAGAGCAAACATTACTAGCCTTCTCTTAGCCTTTTTACTAAGGTCAAGCAATTCCTTTTCCTCTTGCCCTCTAATTAGATTATAAGATTTGTTATAGTCCTCCTCTGTAATTATTCCACCCTTCTTTAATATATTATCAATTTGCTTTTGTAGTAAATCTTTTTTCTCATCTAGAACTTCTACTGTTGCTCCAACAATCTTTTTTTCTTTGATTAGGGCATCCAATCTTTTGATTTCTTTCTTTATGTCATCAAGGACTATTTGACCCTCTCCCCTAGTTAATGTTTCTTTTCCCATTTTAATCTTTTGAACGAGTTAATAAAAATACAGCGACTAGTAGAACTAGAGAGCCTCCTATAACTATGATAGCAGTAGTAGTTTCCTTCTTTCTTTTTTCTTTTAGTTGCTCGATTTGAACTTTAGTAATCTCCTCTGCAAGTATATTCAATCTTTCGTTTTGGCTTTGAACCCTAGCGATTTTTTGATTTAACTTCCTTTGGTCGTCAGCACTAAGTCGAGATATAGCCATTTCTATATCCCTACGCTTATTCATATCCTTAATACCCGCTACGGTACTCGCTATTTGAGTACCTGCACTTACTACGGCTAATGATGCACTTACTGGCATATATCATATTTTAAGTAAATAGTATCATGTGATGGTTTATTAATAGGGTCAATTTCAAAGCCACAATTTTGTAGCCATTTGATTGCCCTAGTGTTGTATACATACATAACACTATAAAATTCATAATCTAGTTTAGCCTTAATATAATTGAATATAGAACTAAGTATTTCTTTTTTTCTATACTCTACATTAACACCAAAACTATAAAGCATCGAAAGTTTTTCGCTTAATACGATAAAACCTATCGATTTGTTTTCAAATTCAATTCCTAGTAGTGATAGTTTTTCATCAAGTTCCATCATATCACGAATCTTTCGACTCGTATCTCTAACCATACCTTCTAGGTTTCTCTTTTGTAATGACCTGTCATAGAACTTTTCTAAATCGCTATCACCCTCCCATGCACCTCTAATATACTCCTCTAGTTTAAGTGTGTTAACCTCTCGATACTTCATTAATTTTATTTAATACCATAAGTTAATCCACCTCCATAACTAGGTAACTTAATAGGTTTAACTCCAAACTTTGCTTCAAATTCTTTATCTCTCTCGTTTTGCATAATCCTTGCTCCAATTTTAGCCATGTTTTCCCTAGCAGCAATATCATCTTGAGTTTTAACCATGTTGATGATATTGTCGGACAAACCTGATGCCTTCATGTTAGCATACTTTTGCTCTTTTGTTACGGGAGCCTTTAAGATGTTCATTACCTTGTCCAAATCAATCTTAAATTTACTAGGGTCAATCTTAACATCACCATATTGAATCTTACCAGTAGGGTCAATCTCTGGTTCAAGTTTATCATCTATTGCATTTTTGTTCTTACCTTTTTTATTTGGATTCCTTAAAACAAAAAAAAGAACAACTCCTACAACGAGTACACTACCTACTCCAACCCATAAAAGTGTATTATCTTTTTTCATGACTATATTTTTATTTTACTTCAAAATCGTATGGTGAAATATTATATTTCCAATCATTACCACTCTCTTTAGTCCAAATCGTAACAAACCCTGACGCATCCATTGTTTGACTCACAATGTTAGAGCATTTATTCCACGGCTTTGCTCTATCACCAGTTTCGTATTTCCAACTTCTAGTTTCTATTTCACGAGTTTTTGTTGAGTCGTATCTATATCCAAAAATTTGTGCACTCTTAACCGCATATAATTCTTTGCCATTTTTACAAAGACCATCTACAATTAATTTGCCATAGAATCTTCTATTAGCATCTCCCGTTGCTACCTGTTGTGCTACTCCTCTTGTTACTTTAAGACCTATGATTTTAATAATGTCTGCTTGGGAATCTATTGTAGTTTTACCTAAAAGTGCTTTTACTGCCTTCTCTGTGCCAGTACCAAATTGACCATCAGTAGGATTTTTACCCAATAAAGCAACCACATTAGGTTGTCCATCATCAACTATTGCTTGTTGTAATTCCTTTACCTTAGAACCACGACTTCCAATTCCAATAGGAAAATCAGGCTTCACTGTAGTATTAGTCCGAGTAACACCACCACCTCCTCCTCCACTAGTAGTAGTGGTTTGAGTTGTGATTTGGGGTGTCGTACCTTGTTCTTTTGCCTTTTTTTTCGCTAATCTTTTTTCTTTAGTCAATGTACGATAAACGATAAATCCTCCTACTAATATGGGTAGGCTTACAAGTGCCCATTTTAAACCGTTATTCATTTTTTATTTTTTTGTTATGTATTGAGATGAAACAAATCCAACTATTTTTTTACCATCATCACTTACTTCATGCCATCCTTCCTTTTCGCTAGGTCTAGCAAGTATTTCAGTTCCTTTGGGTAATGATTGTCTTATATTACCACTTGTAGAAGGAATATCTCTCATATTAAGATTTCCTTTCTGTGTGGTTATTGTATACTTTTCAAATTTCTTACTATCATCATCTTTATCATCATCCTTATCATCTTTATCATCATCCTTATCATCTTTATCATCATCCTTATCATCTAACAAGTCATCTTTCTTTGGTTTGAAAATAAAATATGCACCTGCCCCTAATGCAAGTACTCCAAAAATTATTAGTGCGATTTTTATTCCTTGATTTTTCATATTACTTATTTAGTTGCAAACCATTTTAAAAATATTGTCCATAACATACCTACTACGCCAAGACCTCCGACAATTTTAGCATTTCTAATCTTGTCGTTCTCAACATATTTATTAAGTTTGGAAACTTCAGACACTAATCCCTTGTGACCAAACTTTTCATCTCCAATTAC
>Ga0078894_10002500_pt1 | contig 13921 bp, 8 predicted proteins | sample LauGreSu1BDMLBSD_2_FD_67506 | JGI IMG/M metagenome (GOLD analysis project Ga0078894, IMG submission 67506) | Freshwater lake microbial communities from Lake Michigan, USA - Su13.BD.MLB.SD (version 4) (version 4) | ecosystem: Environmental > Aquatic > Freshwater > Lake | place: Lake Michigan, USA...
GGGAAGGGTGTCCATTGGTAGTTAGCGCCAGGAAGTCTTGTGGCACTTATTCTAGCTATATCGTTCGGGCAGATAAGTGTATCTCCAGTGAGTTCTACCATATCATTGAGTATGACTATACGGATAGAATCACTGACCACACAGTTGCTATCTGTTACTGTCATTTTGTAATAGCCCGTTTGTGGTACTCGAAATACAGCGGTTTGATTTGTCTGACTTATTAATAGATTGGCAGGGGTCCACTGTTTATTCGCACCACCAGAGTTCGTATGATTTATAGTCACCAGACTGTCCTTACATTTAATAGTATCTGCATTTAATTTTACAAATACTTGAATAAATTTCACGAATACAGAATCTTTAAATTGGCAGAAACTTTTTTGATTGTGCTGCGCTTCGATATATATTTTTCTAGAGGTATTACTGAGATTAAATATTGCTGGACTTGTATACTGCGGAGTAGTCAATGTAGCCGCAGGTTGCCAATTTATGGTGTAATTTGTATGCGTATTGGCTGTAGCCCGGGCAAGTTCGTTAAAGCATAGTATACTATCTATTTGCCAATTTAGTTTGTCTTTTAATAATTTAAAAGAAAGGGTATCCTTAGCAATACATGAAGCCGAAATCGTCTTGGTGATAATGAGGGTCATTGTGGTGTCAAATTGAAAACGCACCGTATCTAAATTTTGATACAATACATTGATAGTAGGACTGAAGCTTATTGTTCCACCTTTAAAATTTGATTTGACTAGTAGGGTAATGATATCTCCTTTGCAGGCTATAGTATCTGCTTCAGCATTTAGCGTAGGTATTCCACCTATAATCGTTTTCTTAGTTGTAGTGATACAGCCATATTCGCTTACGTAGTTTACAGTTATATCTGTCGGTAGCGCTGTAAATAGATAGGTCGCAGAATCTCTAGTAGATTGAACGAGCATATTTTTAGGTAACCAGTCATAGATGCCTAATGAGTATTTGGGACAGGTAAATGTAGTAGAAGATCCAATACAAGCAATATTGTCTCCCGATATAGTAAGTGCTTTAGGTGTGTCTATAAGTACTCTTTGGTAAAAGGTATCTGTACATCCTGTTTTTTGAATAATAAGTCGATATTGGGTATTGGCCGTAGGGGAGGCATAAGGGGATAAAATCGTAGCATCGTCTAGGCTAGTAGATGGAGTCCATGTAAATGTCATTCCAGTATCGACTATGTTAGTGAATCCTATTCTGGTAGAGCTACCAGCACAGATCGTTTTATCAGACAGGGTATCTGCCGCAGTCCCTAAAACTACAATGTTTTTTACCAATGTATCTACCTTGTTACATGAGGTAGAATCTCGTATGATAAGCATGGCTGAATAGATGCCAGGATTGACAAAACTGACCGTAGGTTCTTTAATGTTTGACGTCACACCATTGCTGAATATCCAGTTATATTGTGTATTCGTGCTCACGGTATGACTAAAATTGTTCATTTTGATATTAGCCGGCGCACAAGCTGGCGAATAGGTAAATTCTGCTTTTACGGGAAGACCAAAATCAAATTTTATGACGCCTAGATTACAGTTTGAACTATTATTTGAAGGCCCTATCACAGAAGCAGCATTGGGATAGATGGGGAAATTCTGTTGACCGCCACACCCCGCACATACGGCATGATAGACGATGCCATTTTTGTCAAATCTACTCGTTCCTCCATCCACGTGCTCTTGCGAGAGAGTCGTGGTTCCTCCAAAGAAAGACCCATAATATAGGGCACTTAAGTTTCCTTCTAGTATCATCATATAAAAACCATTGCCCAATGTAGTAGATTGAAATGCATTGGACGTAACAGGCAGTCCTGATGTGGAGAGAGAAAACGTATTAAATGTTCCGAGATTACTTCCCCAGCCAGTAATAAATATCTTATCACAATAATCAACTAGGAAGGCAGTAGGAGAAATGTCGGGATTTTGATTTCCACGACCGAACATCGTAGATCGTACTTTAGTTGTGGCCGTTGAATTGAGAATAGAGACAAACTGTCCTGTGTGCGGTATAGAATAGGCTGCGTTGAATAAATAGTAGTTTGAACTACTATGTGTAGTTTGACCTAGCAGATTAATTTGGCTCGATTGGTCGCGCTCTACAAAATATATTTGGTCATAATCAATAGTTCCATAATAGGTCGCAAATCGGAGCGTAGAAAGATTATTGTTTAATGATACTATCATGCCATCTGTATTGCCACTATATGTAGTATTGACTGCGCCCGCAGTAGTGCCTATATTGCTAGAAGCTGTACCACCTGCTGATATAATATTTCCCGAATTGTCAAAACATAAATCATAGGTAGCATCGTCTCCTGATCCCCCTACATAAGTGAAGGATAGAAGACTGGTTAAATTGGTATTAAACTTAGCGAGAATAGCATCGTATCCGCCCGAATTAGTAGTCTTATATCCGCCTGCTACTACAGGTAAATTTGTAGAATTAGATAGCGATGCTAAATAGATATTTCCAAATGTATCGGTCTCAATTTCACCTCGTATTCCATCCCCATAATTTTTTACTAAATCAGCGCTAATACCTACACCATCGGTGCCAGAACCGCCAAAAAAAGTGGAACCAACGAGACCGGTACCGGTTGGATTAAATTTGGTGATGACAATATCGGCTCCATTGGGATATGCAATTCCTAGTCCATTCAGCGATGCAATCCCATTTAATCCAGGACCACCTGAAAAATTAGTTCTAAATGCACTCGTTGTTGTTGGGTAATTGGAAGAACTCGTGGTGGCTAGCAGAATGAGTCTATTGTTCTGATCTACCACCAAGCTATGAGGTACGTCATAGCTAGAGCCTCCTATATAGGTGGAATAAATTCGAGCATTTCCCGTCGGACTAAATTTAGTGATGCCTATGTCCGATTGACCTCCAAAGGTGGTCTGATAAGCGCCAGTAGTAGTAGGATATCCAGCTGCAAAGACAAGCCCTGTGCCATAGAGATGACCTGAAAAATCATAGGTAGCAGAAGCTCCAAAATTATCTCCTGTAGACCCACTATAGCTGCTAAATATGATCTGTGGGTCAATTTCTAATATCTGACTCCCCTTGATCTCATTTAGATTCACTTTGAAACTTAAGATATTATTTTCAAGTAAAAAATTGCTGTTAACATCTGTTATTTGACCTTCTTGATGCAAAAAGGTAATTGGTTTCTCATCGACTACATCTCCAAGTACTGTGCTAGAAACTAGATCTCCATTTGGCTTGAGATAAATATTAGACAATCCTTTAAACTTCATCTTTATATCGCTTACCTTAGCTCCAGCCTTAAGATAGAAGGTGTATTTAGGTTGAAAATACTTAGAACTAATAACTAAATCAATATTAGGATATAAATTTCTATAGCGAATATCTTCGTATCCATGGCATCCACCTTTCCATTGAGCTGGATTTTCACTAAGAAAATAATTAAAATATTCTTCGAATTTTTTTTCAGCACTTACTTGAGGCTGCGGCAGGCTGTTTAGAAACTCTATCTGATATGCATGTCCTTGACAAGGTTTACCGTAGTTATAGCTGCTATCAAATTTATGACTTTTATTCTCCGTCACATTGACTGTGATTTTATTATTCTCTAAGAAGATAGCACCATTATTTATAGAGGTTTTATATAGCACGTTCCCATGCCATTGACCTTTATTCTCTATATAAATCAACTTATTGGATCCATTACTATGACAATACCCTATGAATGGGTATAGAATGACATAGAATAATGCTATGGATATCCTCACGAATCTAGTTTTGTATTTTTTACATATTATACCTTTATATAAACCCATATCTTGGTCTTTATTGAAAGGTATTAGTATCACAAATATAAGGCTTTAGATTTAATTCTACGACTAATTTTTATAGTTTATTTTTATATTTTCTTTACATTTGCTGAAGATTAAATTAAAAGAATGAATTTAAAGAGTATTTTGGTATTAGCTTTCTTTATAATTTACGTCATACTTTGCTGGAAAAATTATGTATGTGGGATTAAAAATTTATGTCCAGAAAGTGAGACTCAGAAGGCTATTCTCCCTGTAAATCCTATTCAGTTTTATAAGAACTCAGATAGATACGTCTTAGGTGATTTCGATCATTACGCTGATTCACTTATTAATATTAATAAGTTCAATAAAATTGACTTAGTGGGTTATTATGCTCCAGAAGAAGTCAATTCAACTTCTTATGAAAATTTAGGAATAGCACGCGCTCAGATTTTTAAAGAATTGCTCATAAATAGAGGACTAGATTCCAATCGAGTACAAATATTTGGTTTACTCAAGAATGTCAAGTTTCAAGATACTCTAGCGTTGATGCATACAACGGATGTTTCTGCTAGTATAGATATGACTAGCTCTAATGTGCAGTTGGTGAGTCATCATGGCATAACTGAAATCTATCTTCCAACTAATTTTACTAATGAAATCAATAGTGAAGCTTTGAATAATTATTTGAGTTCACTAGTATCCGGATCGAAAGATAGTAAAATATATTTGATTGGTCATACGGATAATCTAGGAGATGAAGACGCCAATAAATCACTATCTCTATTACAAGCAAACACAGTCAAAGATCAATTGATAAAGTTTGGCATGCCGGCTACAAATATAGCTTGTGAAGGTAGGGGTTCAAGTAGTCCAAAGGTTAATAATTCTACCAAAGAAAACCGCGCATTAAATCGACGCGTAGAAGTCAAAGTTCAATAACTAAACAAATTTTTATTTATGATATTTTTATTTTTAATTCTAAATGCATTTGGAGAGAATCTATTTAAAAAATATGATAGCACGGATGCTACATGGGAAATACTCCTCATGCTTACAGGTGGGGCAGTCATAGGATTTTTAGTACGTCATTTTATTGGATTTCGAAAGAAGGAATTTATTATAGAACAAAAAGGGGAAGTCAATTCAAATCTCAATGTAAATGATTCGTCTGATTTGTCAGATCAAATAGAAAGGCTTCGAGACGAAATAGATAGATTGGCAGGATTATCCGAGAATCAATCAAATGGATTAACATTAGAAAGTCAGTTAAAAGGTAATGGCAATTCTAACCCGAAACAAGAAACGACTGCATTGGGCGAAATCTCAGCATTAGCTTCACTTAAATCGTCAGAGATAAAGTTAGAAAAAGTAACAACAAAGGTCTCTACAAAAAAAAGTAGCGAAGAGCATGATGATCTAAAAGTAATTGAAGGTATAGGTCCTGCATTAGAGAGACTCTTAAATGAGAATGGCATATTTTCGTATGATCAATTGGCAAATCATAAGGTAAGTCAATTGAAAGAAATTTTAGATAAAGCTGGTCCTAGATTTAGAGTTCATATTCCAGAGACATGGCCTGAGCAGGCTGGTTTGCTTCGTGATGGCAAAATTGCGGCCTTTAGTGCTCTAACCCAAAAGTTAAAAGGCGGTAGAAGGGTCTAATTTTTAGAGACTTTTCATATCATTTTAGAACTATTTTCGAGTATATCATGAGGAGTATCATTTAAATTGACCCCATAGTTTTCTTAAAAAATTGTATGTTTGTCTTCATAGAATTTCACAAATGAATGCATTCGAAAAATTAGAATCCTTAAGGCAAAAGGCTAAATTGGGTGGTGGAGAGAAAAGAATAGTATCTCAGCACGCCAAGGGTAAATTAACTGCTAGAGAGCGAGTGGAAATACTACTCGATGAGAACTCTTTTGAAGAAATAGGCATGTTTGTAGAGCATAGATGTACTGATTTTGACATGCAAAATGAGAAGTATTTGGGCGATGGCGTCGTGACGGGACATGGGGCGATTGATGGGAGGTTGGTATATGTATTCTCTCAAGACTTTACTATTTTCGGAGGTTCACTTTCTGAGACCCATGCGGAGAAAATATGTAAAATTATGGACTTGGCGATACAAAATGGAGCACCGATTATTGGCTTGAACGATAGTGGGGGTGCGCGAATTCAAGAAGGAGTGAGTTCATTGGGAGGTTATGCAGATATTTTTTGGAGAAATACCAAGGCCAGTGGAGTGATTCCTCAAATATCAGCCATCATGGGCCCTTGCGCCGGCGGAGCAGTCTACTCGCCAGCAATTACCGATTTTATATTTATGGTAGAGAAGACGAGCTATATGTTCGTTACTGGCCCCAATGTAGTTAAGACGGTCACCCATGAAGATATTACCAGTGAGGAACTAGGTGGTGCAGATACCCACTCTAGCATTAGTGGTGTGACACACTTTAAGGCCCCTAATGAGGTCGAATGTCTTCGTATGATTCGAAAATTGGTGAGTTATTTACCACAGAACTGTGAAGATAACGCTTATCAAAATGAGTTTAATTTAGGTAATGAATCAAGAGAAAAATTAGATTGTCTCATTCCTGCTAGCCCTAACCAGCCCTATGATATGCACGAAGTGATCGAAGGAATCATTGATGCCGATTCATTTTTTGAGGTACATAAAGACTGGGCAGAAAACATTATTTGTGGCTTTAGTAGAATAGGTGGCAGAAGCGTGGGCATTGTAGCCAATCAGCCTGCAAGTTTAGCAGGAGTATTGGATATTAATTCAAGCAGAAAGGCGGCGCGCTTCGTTCGCTTTTGTGATGCTTTTAATATTCCTTTATTGACCTTGGTAGATGTACCTGGGTTTTTACCTGGAAAGGATCAGGAGTGGCAAGGAATTATAACTAACGGTGCTAAACTACTTTTTGCTTTTAGTGAAGCTACTGTGCCTAAAATTACAGTCATCACACGAAAGGCTTATGGAGGAGCTTATGATGTCATGAACTCCAAGCACATTGGAGCCGATATAAATTTAGCTTGGCCTACAGCAGAAATAGCAGTGATGGGTGCAAAAGGGGCCGCTGAAATTATTTTTAAAAATGAGATCAATGCCTCCAGCGATAAGGATGCGACATGGAAGGAAAAAGAATTGAATTATACAGAAAAATTTGCCAATCCATATAAAGCGGCTTCTAGAGGTTTTATAGATGAGGTTATTTATCCTAGAGAGACCAGATTGAAAGTAATCAAAGCATTCAAAATGCTTGAGAATAAGGTGGTCAATTTACCTAAGAAGAAACACGATAATATACCACTCTAGTTTTCGAGTGTTAAATCTATAGATTCCAAATATTCTAATTTATAAAATAGACAACACTAATTCAAGTGTTTACTTTCAACTGAAAAAGCTAATTAATGTACGAATTTCACAAAGATAGAAAGTGGTATTTCGAAATGCAGACGCTCAATGCCGAGAAATCTGTACTGCCATTTATAGAGGAAGTTATGCCAATAGTTTCTGGTATGAAGGTTCTAGAGGTGGGCTGCGCTGAGGGAGGAGTCTTGAAAGCGTTTAGCAAAAGAGACTGTGTAGGAGTAGGGGTAGAGTTAGACGAAGCCAGACTCCAAATAGCGATAGATTTTAATCAAGAAGATGTCCATAGTGGTGCTATGACTTTGGTTGCTAAAAATGTCTATGACCTAGAGTTTCAAAATCAATACAATGAGTACTTTGATTTAATTGTGCTAAAAGATGTCATAGAGCATATTCATGATCAAGAAAAGGTCATGATGGTGTTGAAAAACTTTTTAAAACCTGACGGTTATATTTTCTTCGGTTTTCCGCCGTTTAATATGCCTTTTGGAGGCCACCAGCAAGTTGCTCAGAGCAAACTGTTTGCCAAAACACCCTATACACATCTGCTCCCTATGCCCCTATACAAGGTATTGATGAGACTACTGGGAGAGCATCCTGATGGCTATGTAGAAGTGAAAGAAACAGGAATATCTATCAATAGATTTGAACGCATAGTAGCCGATACTGGATTGAGTATAGCTAACGAAAGGCACTTTATTATAAATCCTATTTACGAGTTTAAATTTGGCTGGAAGCCAAGAGTTCAATATCCTTGGATTAAAGCTATTCCTCATCTGAGAGATTTTTTGACTACCTGTGTATTTTATCTGGTGAAAAAATAACAAAATGAGATTCTTTCTTTTGACCTTCACTGCCTTGATTTTTTTATCGCTCAAAACTCCTGCCAAAGTTGGGACTAAATCTGATTTAGGAAAAAAGCTTTTTTTCGATAAAAGATTATCTAAAAATAATCAGGTGAACTGCGCTAGTTGTCATCGCCCAGAATTCGTATTTGCAGATACTTCAGCTTTGAGTATTGGAGTCTACGGTAGAAAGGGCAAGAGAAATAGTCCCAGTGTGATGAATATGGCATCAAGACAAGTTTTTTTCTACGATGGTCGTGCCAAAACCTTAGAAGAGCAAGCTATGTTTCCTATACAAGATCACAATGAAATGGATATTTTAGTCGATTCCGCTTTTGAGAGGATAATAAAGGATAAACAGTATCAAGCCTATTTTAAAGTTGTTTATGGAGAATTGCCCAATAAGACTAATATACTTAATGCAATAGCTGAATTTGAACGTGCGCTTGAGACTTCGAGCCCATTTGATAAATATATGGCAGGCGATGAAAAAGCGATAAGCACCTCTGCGAAGCGAGGCCATAAGCTATTTATAGATCCAAAGAACAAATGTTTTGAATGTCATTTTTCCCCTGATTTTACGGGCGATGAATTTAGAAATATTGGCTTATTTGATGGAGCTAAATACAATGATAGTGGGCGCTATCTTATTACCAAAAATCCGAGGGATATAGGTAAATTTAAAGTGCCTGGACTGCGAAATGTGGCTGTTACCCCGCCTTACATGCATGACGGAAGTATGAAAACCCTAAGAGATGTCATTAGTTACTATAATGACATCTATCTCCATGTCCCACATCCTATCAACGAAGATAGTCTCGTGCGCCAGAAAATAGCTTTATCTAATCATGATATTGAAGACATTGAAAATTTTTTAATTTCACTCACTGCTCCACAATTTAAACACTTGCTCCATGGAAAGAATACTGATTATCGGCGAAGAAAATCGAGCCAATCTGCTCAGAAAAAAACTAGAAACTAACCATTGGGAGATAGAGATCTCAGATGGGGATGATGATGAAGATTTCAAAGAGTTTGATATTATCTTTGATTTAAACTTCGATGATGATTCCGAGAACTTTCCTATCTATGCTAACTTAAGAGATAAACTTGTTTTTCTTTCTACGGTTAAGCAATCCCTTTCAGAATCGGCATATATTTATCCTGCCAAGGTTCGCTCTCGCATTTTTGGTCTAAATGCACTCGAATTCTATTTGAATACAGAATATCTAGAGGTATCTGCCTTTAGAAGAAATGAATGGAATTATGCACAGGATTTCGTAGGAAAAACGAATTTCAAACTAATTCAAACTGAAGACGCAGTAGGTATGTATCGGCCTAGCGTGGATTTTTTAGCTATCAATGAAAAGATTAGTCTACTTAATGAAAATATAGTGTCCTTAGAGCATGAATATTTTCAAAAAGAATTTCAATATATTGATCAAATAGGCGTTACGGCTATATTTGAAGTTTTGATGGCAAAGTATGAAGATACGAAAAATACTGCTTATTTACCATCGCTCCTTCTTAAACGTAAATATCTCCGCAATCATAACTTTGTAAAATGATGCTCATATATATTCCCTCACCAAGTCTCCGTGCGCAGTACGTCTTTGATTTTGTGCTTCGAGAGAGCTTGGATATGGAATATGAATTTACGTGCAATCTTGACTTTTTTCGTTCGGCTGACAATCGATTTAAATGGGCTTATGGAGAAGTGATAGAATCTATTCCATGTTTGCCAGCGGCGGCACTGCTATGGCAAAATGATATTCAGTATCAGGCCTGTATTCATCTAATTCATGAAGATATTGTTCCAATTTTCCATGCTGATGAAATAAGAGGGATCAACTTTGATATTTTCGCCTCTATTTTTTATCTCATAACGCGATATGAAGAATATTTGCCCTGCGTTAAGGACAATCACGGACGGTACGCTGCCATTCAGTCTATAGCATTACAGTATGGATTTTTAGAAACAGCTATGGTCAATCGCTATATCTTATGGATGGCCAAATGGCTTCGGTCTAATTATCCAGTCTTAGATTTGAAAATGGCTAAACCAAAGGCTTTATTATCTGTAGATATAGATCATCCGTTTTATACGCGGGACGTTTCACTCGGAAAGTGGCTCAAAAGAAGCTTAAAAGAAATGACTTTTATCAGCGAAAAGGATAAATATGACACTACAGAATATATGCTTGATAAAATGGGCGACTTAGCATCCATATTTTTTATTCTTTGTCCACAACATCCATCAGATATAGATCACTTTAATCATAGAGATTCCGAAGCTTTCTTATCTATGATAAATAGACTTCGCAGTAGATCAAAGATAGGATTACACCCATCTTATTATGCAGAGGAAAGAAATCTAATAATAGAAGAGCTTGAATGGCTATCTCGTAAGCACCATCGACAGATAAAATCTATCCGTTTTCATTATCTGCGCTTTGATGTAGAGACTACACCCGATTTACTTTTGGCACACCAAATTCAAAATGATTTTTCACTTGGGTATGGTACACATATCGGTTTTAGGTCGAGTACTAGTTTGCCATTTTATTGGTTTGATTTAAAAAAGAACAGAAAAACGAGTTTAAAAATATACACGCCTTGCCTTATGGATAGTATATTTAAGCATCAAGGTAAGCAGAACTATAGAGAACATTTGATGCAACTCGTAGATGAAATAAAGAACTATGGAGGAGTGTTTATTCCCATATTTCATAATGACATTATAGCAGATGAAGAGTGGAGAGGCCATTTTGAATATAGTGTGAAGCTCATGAAGCTGATAAACTAATTTTTTATGGACAAAGAGAATAGTTCTAAACTATCGCAAAACCTAAGGTAAGATTTAAAATATTTATAGGAGTTATGAAGTATTATAGTCCTTTTGGTTGCCTAATTTTATTTTGACAAATCAACTATTGTAAAAGCAAAGCATGATTAAAAAGTTATAAGCTGAATTAGAATGAATAGTTTGAAATAATCAAATAGACCGTATCTTAGCTCCTTATGAAGATTCGTATTTTACCTAGCTCCGAAATCGATGCGCAGAAATGGAATGATTGCATTCAGAGATATGCGATGGATATTTATAATGAATATCACTTTCTCAATGCGGTATGTCTTGATCATTGGTTTGGTTTTGTATGGGGTGATTATGAAAAAATTCTACCTTTCTATCAGAAGAATAAATGGGGATTCATTCCTTATATTTGTATGCCTCCATTTTGTCAGAAATTTGATAATAGGCCTTTATCTCCAAGTGAATGGCAAGAAGCATTTACATATTTGAAATCAAATAATCTAAAGCTAGATTATGCTGTAACGGAAAATAAAAATAATGAGAACTGGGAGAATAGACGAAATTATATTTTAAATAAAACTAAAAAAACTACTCAGGAGACAAAAGACAACTATTCCGGTTTATTGAAAAAGAACTTAAAACGTGCTAATTCAGAATTATGCTTAAATCTGGAATTGTCTCATACAGGACTAGAGGGTTTACTTGATAGATTGCCTATGTTCCAATCCTTAGTTTTAGATAAGTACGCCCCTAATTTTTGGAAATTAAAAGGGGATCTCTTGAATTATTGCTATGCTACAGATAGTCAAACAAATCAAGCCATAGCTATTTTGATGTATGCTAAATTCTCAAAAAAGGCTTATTTGCTATTCCCATATACTACTGAAGAAGGAAAAAGGAGGCAGGCCATGAGTTTTTTACTTAATGCTTTAGTAGAAGATGATACTATAGAAATAATTGATTTTGAGGGTTCTAGTATTGATTCTATTGCTAATTTTTATGCTCAGTTTGGCGCTGTCAAGCAGGAATATTGGGCAATTCATTGGAAAAAGTCTTATTTCCCATATTAGTAATTCATTTTTAGCAAATTATAGTTATCTTTGCACTCCCATTTTTTCAGAATGGGTACTAACCATATTTTTTAACCCTTAAAAAAACACCCTTGCCATGCAAGATACAAACAACAAAGCAGCGTACAACACTGCACACGATGATTTCGATTGGTCTATTAGTAAGAGAAATGTAACCACTTACAACGAACTTACGAGAAAAAATTACGATGAAATGTACGGTAACTCATTGAATACTATTAATGAGCACGAGATTATTTCTGGAAAAGTAGCCGCTATTACGTCTTCTGATGTAGTATTAAATGTAGGTTTTAAATCAGACGGATTGGTTCCATTATCTGAATTTAGAGATATCGAGACATTAGAGATAGGTCAAGAATATGAGGTTTATGTCATGTCTAAAGAAGACAAAAAAGGTCACCTCGTTTTATCAAGAAAGAATGCGAAATTATTCAAAGCTTGGGAACAAATTAAAACATCTCATGCCAATGAAGAAATTGTTACTGGACTTATAAAGTCTAAGACAAAAGGAGGACTTATAGCTGATGTATTCGGTTTAGAGACATTCCTGCCAGGTTCTCAGATTGATGTGAAGCCTATTACAGATTACGATCAGTATGTAGGAAAGACCATGGATCTAAAAATAGTCAAAATCAATGAACTTATTAAAAATGCGGTAGTCTCTCACAAGGCACTTATCGAAGCAGACTTAGAAGGTCAGAGAGCAGCTATCATAGGTCAGTTAGAGAAAGGACAAGTTCTAGAAGGTGTTGTTAAGAATATCACAGACTTCGGAGCATTCATGGATCTTGGAGGCGTAGATGGTCTTCTTTACATCACAGATATTTCATGGGGCAGAATACAACACCCTACAGAGATACTAGCTATCAATGATAAAGTGAACGTAGTTGTACTTGATTTTGATGATGATAAAAAGAGAATATCTTTAGGTATGAAACAACTGACTAAGCACCCTTGGGATGAAATGATGGAGACGTTAAATATAGGAGATACAATCGAAGGAAGAGTAGTGAATGTAGAAGACTATGGTGCTTTCCTAGAATTGACTCCTGGTGTAGAAGGTCTAGTGCACGTATCTGAGATTTCATGGTCTAATCAGCCAGTAAATAGCCGTGAATTCTTTAAAGTAGGAGAGACACATAGTGCTAAAATAATGACAATAGATAATGATGAGCGTAAAATGTCTCTTTCTATCAAGCATCTTCAAGAAGATCCTTGGGGTAGTATAGCAGAAAAATTTGCGAAAGGATCCAAACATTCTGGTCTTGTGAAAAATATTACGGCTTATGGAGTATTTGTAGAGCTAGCAGAAGGTATTGGAGGTATGGTGCATATCTCAGATCTTAGCTGGACAAAGCGTTACGGACATCCTAGCGAATTCACTTCTGCAGGCAAGGACATAGAGGTAGTGATTCTGGAAATAGATAATGAGGCTAGAAAAATTACTTTAGGACATAAGCAAATAGAAGAAGACCCATGGGATACTTTTGAGAATGTATTTCCAGTAGGCAGTATTCATGAAGCTACTGTAATCAAAAGAGATGAGAAAGGTGCAGAAGTAGCTCTTCCTTATGGATTAGAAGCATTTGCCCCTACGAGACATGCTAAGAAAGAAGATGGCTCTATCATAGATATCGATCATAAATATGAATTTAAAGTTATAGAGTTCGATAGAAACGATAAAAGAATCCTAGTATCGCATACTAGAGTATGGGAGGAGAAAAAATCAGAGGAAAAAGCAGCAGAGCATGATGAGAAAAAAGCTGAAGCTATAAAAACTAAAAAAGCTGTTCAGAAATTAAACTCATCTACCGATAAATCTACACTAGGGGATTTAGATGCTCTTCAGTCGTTGAAGGAGCAAATGGATAAAAACGAGAATTAATTGATAGATTCTAAACTTTGTTAAAGCCACTCAGCAATGGGTGGCTTTTTTATGTTTCTTTCCAAATCAATAAAAAAAGCATACATTTGCTATATATATC
>Ga0078894_10002501_pt1 | contig 13920 bp, 8 predicted proteins | sample LauGreSu1BDMLBSD_2_FD_67506 | JGI IMG/M metagenome (GOLD analysis project Ga0078894, IMG submission 67506) | Freshwater lake microbial communities from Lake Michigan, USA - Su13.BD.MLB.SD (version 4) (version 4) | ecosystem: Environmental > Aquatic > Freshwater > Lake | place: Lake Michigan, USA...
ATTCCGGGTGCCAGGCCTCGCATTCCGGGTAAGCCAGCTGACGCCAAGCCGTCTTTTACACGTTTTCCAAGAGCTTCTCCCGTAGGAACCCCCGCATTATACATCCACATATCGGCCCCGTTACTACATTTCAGGCCCGTGCGCATCCACGTATTTACACCGAGAGGACGAGGACCACCGCCAGGCCCCACGCCACGAGACAGTCCAGTGCTGGCCTCGCCGAATCCAATCATATCCACATAATACGCCACCGCCTTCACAGAATCAATCACGTCATTCATGGAATCGCCATCGCGCACACCGACCTGTCCAGGAAGAGGCACATTGTCGGCGAAGCTGTAATTCGGCCCTAGAAGCCCAGGACCAATAGGTCTCACATCTGGCGTGGGGAGAATGCTGGTTCTTTCCTCTAAACCTATTGCAGGCTTAGACATCTAAAGTTAGAGGATATTCTTATATTATTAATGCAAGCAACTACTCCACAGTTTTCCTTAGCCATAGCCACAATGCGGCGATGGTCGTTCCTCAAAGATTCTCTGCCGATGTATCTCGGACGCCCAGAAGTCGTCGAAGTCGTGGTATGCGACGAAACCGGCGAAGACTACGAGGCCATCCAGAAATCGGCGTTTGCAAATCACCCTAAACTTCGTCTGTTCAAGAACGAGCGTCGTCTCGGTATTTATGAGAATAAACTGAAAGCCGCCAGCCTTTCAACGGCACCTTGGATTGCTGTGTTAGACAGTGATAATCTGTTTGATGATGCCTGGTTCAATCATCTGCACACAGTCTCCTTTGACACAAACACCATTATTGCTTCGGCGGATTTCAAGAATTTGAATATTAGTACGGGTCATGTCTCGTATCCTTGTAAATCGTTTAGCGGATTGACAATCAACAAGGGGAGCTGGAATGCTACCTTTCAAAAACCTGGTTGGAATTTCTTATTAAATGACGGAAATTGGATTATTCCAAGGGCGGCGGTTTCTGCACTTCCCACTAATGAAAAAAGCGGTAATTGGGAGGCGGCGGATGCTATTTACATGCTACGTTGTTTTATACAAGCGGGGTATTCTGTCTATTATGCGCCTGGTCTAGAATATACGCATATTGTACACCCTGGATCATCTTGGCTACAAACCGCCCAATGCTCTGAGAGGATTTTCGTTAATACGGATTGGAGAATCTAGAGGAGAATCTAAAAATTGAATATCCACCCCAATATATCAATACCTACAATGGCAACGCTACATACATACAATGATGGGTCTGTGTTAAAGGTAATTACGGCACGAGAATTGATTGCTGTTCCTATTTGGAAAGGTCAGCGTATCCTTGATAAGGCACATGCTGATACTATCAGGTCGGCAGTACAAGGAAAACCGACCAGCCTGGATTCAGGATACAGTATTGTAAAGTATAAGGAAGAGAATGCCGATGGTCGGCTCGTGGAATGCTCTTATTTAATTGACGGGCAGCATCGGGCATCGGTTATTCGTGATTACTACCAGGAAAATTTCTGCGAGTCAGATTTCAACGTGACCGTCACGGAGAAATCTGTCGAATCTGAGGCAGATGCGATTGAGTATTTCAATCGTATCAATAACGTCAAGGCACAGCAATGGAAGACTGAGCCGCAGCTGGTTATTAACCGATATCTTGCGGCGTTTGAAAAGGCCTTCAATCAAAACAAGAAGCAGCTTCTCATTCGCCCTGGAACCACGGCAAGGCCTTATCTTTCCTCTGACAATTTGAGGGAAGCCTTGATGCGAAATGTCAATCTTATTAAACATATCCACAACGACGCATTGGCGAAATTCGTTCGTGCTGCAGAAGAGTATAACCGTCAATTATTGAACAAATTCGCAATAGAGCTGACCCAGGCCTGTGTAAAAGATGAGAAGCTAAAGGAGCGGGCTATTAAGGCGAATTTCGCCTTGGCGTATGATGTAAAGATGGGATGGATATCTAATGTTTTGACCCAGCTTTAAAAATTGATAAATACAAAATCCTATAAGCCGGCACTGTAATGACTTCTTTATTTTCCGGGTTGAATAAGAAAACTTCTTGCTCAGACTCCAGCTCCAAACAACAATTCAACTGGGATGCTTGGCAAGAAGAGACTGCAAAGGCAACGGAGACATGTGATAAATGTAAAGATATTGACTGGCAAGACCAAGATGAGCTGGTCACGTGTAAGGGGTGTGGGGCCGTTGTGGAAAGGCCACTAGATATGGGTGCAGAATACAGATTCTTCAACTCCGATGACCGTGGTGGTGGAGACCCGTGTCGTGTGGGTGCGCCGACCGACCCGAGATTTTCCGATTCTTCGCTCGGCACAATCATTCTCGGAATAGGCCACGGGGGTCATAGCACGGCGAGGGCGGCGATGATGCGTATTCGCCGCTTTCATACGTGGTCCATGTTCCCCTATAAGAAACGCAGCCTTCTCCAAGTGTTTGAGCAGATGACCTTGGCGGCGACGAATCACGGCATTGAGCAGCGGGTGATTGAGACGGCGAAGGATTTATACGTGCAGTTGGTGGAGCATTGCGATAAGCGCGGACTTTCTCGCGCTTCCGTCGTGGCCTCGTGTATTTACAGCGCACTCAAAATGGCGGGTGCTCCCCGAAAGCCGAAGGACGTGGCCGACATGTTTCATCTCCAGAACGCGCAATTCACAAAGGCGTTCAAGGATTTCCAGTGTGTGCTTGCCATGGCGAAGCAAAAAGGAATGATTTCACAGAGTGCAATTATTCCTTCCCAGCTCAAAACTACACACGCCTCGGATTACATCTCCTATCCCCTGTCTAAACTCTCTGCAGTTCAGCGAGGCGACGTGGAAACGATTCGCAGCCTCGCCGTGAAAATCGCTGATGCAGCGGAAGAGGGGGAGTTGAGCAAAGAGAATATGCCACCGAGCCTCGCCTCTGCCGTCCTCGCCTTTGTTCTCCATCGCTGTGGATATGAGAAAATCACGGCGGAAACCATTGCTGCGGCATGTGATGTCAGCGAAGGAACCTTGGTGAAATGCCTCCGACGGTTAGAGCAATCGCAGGAGTTGGCGAAACTTATCCCTTCTAAATAGTATGGGCGTAGGTTCGTCGTCCATGTCCAAAGGGCAAGACTATTCTGAAAAAGCAATGAAGGGGAAGGAGTTTTCCAACGAACTCCTGACCCTTTTTTTCAAGAACGCCAATCTAAAACGTCTTCTAGACCTCCACAATCTGGGAGATTGTCCGAATTTTATATTTACAACGGCGGAAGAATTACAGACGCAATTTCAGCGACTCAAGATTTATCCTAAACTTGGCACAAAAGGGGAAATATTCTTTGCCGATTTGAATGACGTGGTGCCGGCTCGTGTTACAGACCCAGCCAAAAAAACTCCAGAGTTAGCGGCCAAGTTGGAACATTCCAATACTCTGTGTGTAGATATAGCATATTATTATGTGCGTGTTTTCCAGATTTATTCGGCGCTTGCACTAACAGTCATTGATGCAGACCCGGCAAGAAAACGGCTGGGGTATGCAGTAAACCCAGCACAAAAGCTAAGTCAAGCGAACACTGCTCTTCAATCAGGTGGCGCAATCCAACAGTCATATGGAGGAATAAAAGGTCACACTTTATTTCCAAGTGTGACCAATTCACCCTTTTACCCAATCCGTTCCATTCTTAGCACAGTCGACAAAACCCCAGAGCAGTCAGGCGAAGTGATTTTAAAGTTAGATGACGCTCGTAAAGGAAACAAGCCGACGTTTTTCCTCATATGGAACTATCCTGCAAAGTCAAATGAAGTTACGTTAAATGGTAGAATAAGATTATTGAATGGCAATGAATTATCTTATACGGTAAAAGCCGTGCGCTCTGGCGACGATAACACCATAGCGCTTACATTTTCTGTGGAAGGCGGCGATGAAATCACACAGGAATTTAAAAAGGGAATAGATGGGTCTTGGTCATTCAAGTATGAGCTGGGCGAAGGGAAACCTACCGAATCTGTGGCGTTTTTTGATAAACTATATGCCATTGTTCCAGGGACTGAGAATACTGTATCTTCCAATGTAGGTCCTTCTGGCGCCCTTGGCATATCAGGCCCTTCGGGCCCTTCGGGCCCTTCTGGTGCGCCCATAAGCTCCACTGGAGCCACGAGTTTTGTAGGGTTTGAGAAACTCAAGAAAATCTTTGAGGATACGAGCAAAGGCGGAAGACAATTTCCCAAGGCCTATTGTGTTGCAAGAGCGATGATGTTGCTGAAACCTCTGTTTGCAAATGAGCTGCCTTCCAAAGGCCACCCCTACATGTCGCAAATATGTAAAAAGAAGTTTGATTTTGAAGAGGGAATGGAAGATTATATGCCCCGCGGTGGAACTTCTCCTTCCAGCAATGTATACTTGCGTTCGCTAGTTGCCTTGTATTACGATGACTATAAATACATTCCTTCCACGAAAAAAATGGAGCTGACACAAACAGAATCAGGCAAATCGGAGCTGCGTGCACTTTCTACGGAATTCGCACAACTCTTTATGGTTCAGATGCAAGACCCTGGCAACTTTTTAATGGGAAACACCACATTCAAAGATTCAACTCTCTGTGGCAACAAGACTGCAGATATTCAACTGGGTTTGAACAAGGATGGGGCCGAGTTGTTGAAAGAATTGACTACTCAAGTAATTAAGCCGATGTTGGCATTCCAAGAAAATCATACCAACGCTGTGAACACTTTGTTGAAACAGATGTTCAAGATAGAAAAGGCGAAAGACGGCAAAATTCGTCTGAGAATTACGGATGCAATTAAATCTCGTGGTAAAGATGGACTCAATGATTTCGGTAGAAAGGCGCACAGGTTATTGCGTGAATATTATAGAAAATCAGAGGCGTATTATGTGAAGGGTGTGCGGATATTCGAAACTCGTAGAGGAGGATGGACGTCGACGTATGGTCCTGGACCGGCTGCAGCGCCTGCGTCTTCCTCTGGACCTGCAGCAGCGGTCCAGAGATAAAGTGATTTGCCGTTACTCAAATATGAAAGTTAAGAACGCCAGTTCTTAGCTTTCATATTTTACGCTAGCTTGATACTTCACATTACAAACACAAACCAGGAATTTGCATATTTACAAATCCAACATGCATATTGTAAGAAATCCATTGATAGGGAGAATCTATCTGCCATCCTTCCAAACCATAAAGGCTAAAAGGCAAAGTCGCCAATAATATTCCAAACGGATGTCCGCTGGAGGAAGAAAGCGCATCTGCAGAGCCGACGCTTCCACCAACAACAATCCCTATCAACAATCCCTCTGGCACAGAGCGATGAAATGTATTATATATTGCCACAGGACCCCTGCTTGAAGACCAAATACTCGTTTCTTCTGCAGAAGAATCATACTCAGACCATATTTGATTCCCTCTTTGTAGGGCCGTCCATGCTTCTGCATCTGCTCCTTGTAACTTTTCAACCTGTAAACCACCCACAGGGGAGCATTTTTTATACATAAACAGTCCAGCGGAAACAGGAGGAACAGAAAGCTGGATTCCTTCCCACATCATCAGATGAGGAGGAACAATGCCTGCAGCCGTTGTCGTATTGTGTAAAAGAGATAATAATGAACGCCCAATGCCCTTGTTTCTATACGCTGGATGTATGCAGAAATAATCAATGACACCCGCCTTCGGCCACCGAACTTCGCGTATATGAAGACCTTCTATCCAACGCCGAGCCAATGTCCCAATAACCTCGCCATCATCTTTTACACAGACTAGGATATCCCATTTGCCGGCTTGCGCGCATTTCTGAATATGGGCGAGTGGAATAACGCATCGTGCCGATTTGCTCGTGGAATACCACCGACCCCATAGAGCCGGCAACTGGAGTATATCTTCAGGGGTTGCTCGGCGAAGGCTGAGGCCAGAATATCTGGGGAAAGCTGGGATGGGTTTGGCGGCTGGGCGAGGGTCTATGAGTTTAGCCGGCCGAGAATACAAATAACTTTGGAAGAATTCTGTCCATGTGGGAACACATGGATTATTGGTCCAAAACGACATGGGTCCCTAAAGTTGATTTTCAATCGCGCTTCCCCTTAAAATCCCACTCGCACTACTAAATGGATTCGGCGCAGCAGAAGGACCAGAAGGTTCGCTGTCCTGTAGAAGGGTGTAACAAGAAGCTGAGTCTAGTGGATTTCAAGTGTAAGTGCAAAAACACATACTGCGCCAAGCACCGAGTCCCCGACACACACGCCTGCTCGTATGATTTTAGGCAAGAGCAGACGAATAATCTCATGAAACACATGAGCACTGCAATCGTGGGAAACAAGCTACAAGTAATTTAGATGACAGGGTCTATTGTACCACTGATATATGGGACATATATGGCCACGGTGGATGTGTTCATGCTGGGAATGTTGAAAGCGATACATCTCGGCTGGATAAGCAAAACACTTATATTTTTACCCACTCTCATTTACGCAATGCAGCCATGGGTTTTTTTGACCTCGCTTAACCATGAAACTCTAACCGTCATGAATCTTCTATGGGACGTTCTAAGTGACGTGTTTGTTACTATTGAAGGCCTGTATTTCTTCCAAGAAAAGGTCAGTCGCACAAAGATGTTGGGCGTCGGCCTTTCCCTAATTTCCGTTTTTCTCTTATCTTGGAATGGCAGAGAACTCGTATAACTCGTATAAAAATGAAATTGGAAATGTGTGGAATGAATAAAGTCCGCCCCAAATGCAACGAAAGTTAGATACCTTCGTTGGATTTAAAATCGGTCCAGCTTCTGCTTCTGCTTCTGCGAATAACCAAGGGTCATTATTCAACCCCTTTGACACAGAGCCAAGTATATGTGGGACCGAAGAAACCATTACAAAAAAGAAGGCCGTCAAAGAAATCGTGAATATTCTGGACGCCCCTCCTTCGAGGTCTGCGCCTATTGAGACTTTCCTTAGAGGAGGGCAGGCGCAAGAAAAGCCAAATGCTGCGCCTGCTTCTACCCTTGCTCCGTCACCTGTAGCCCAGCTTTTCCCTAAGGATGACCCGCCACCGCGTCATGTGGAAATGATTCAGCCTAGGTCAAAGGAAGGCAAGCGTCTCTTATACAAGCATCCTAATCTTCCCAAGGTAGGTGTAAAAGGGGCGTATTGGTTATTGGTTGGAGAATCTGACCGCTCTGAGGCTGCATGGCTCATACAATTTGACGGGGCGGCGAATCCGAATCCTGGGCCTGCTTCCTCAGGTGCAGTTCTCTGGAGTCCGAAAGATTTGGACGGAAAACGCACACCCGTGTTTGAAAGTGGGAAGTTCCTGGGGAAGGCGACGAACAATATCGCCGAAGTGCAAGGGTTGTTGCTTGGCCTACAGATTGCCGCCACACGGGGTGCACGAGAAGTATTGATAGAAGGAGATTCCGAGCTGATTATTTTCCAACAGACTGGGAAGTATAAGGTGAGCGACAAGAATCTGAAAGTATGGTGGGCGAATATCCAGGCCGCCATTATGGACGAGACGTCGTTTGATTGGGTGGCTATAAGGCAAGTTCCGCGTGAGCAGAATGAACGCGCCGATTCTATAACAAAAGAAGTTTTGTCAAGGAAGCAGAGTTTTCAGCGTGCTTAGGCCCAAGGGCTCTAAGGATGCCGCATAACCCGCCCAACTCCGTGCTCAGGGTGATATACCTCCTCAATACGATATCCTATAGTGGTAGGAGACGACTCTTCGTCTTCACTGGTATCATCATTTGCTAAAGCTAAACTCACTGCAGCATCATGTGCCTCTGCATCTTTCAAATAAAACCCCGAATTCAAAGAATCAATGAATTCGTCCACCAATCCCTTTTGCTCATCTGCCAAGGAATCCTTCAAGTCTTCCACGAGGATATGTTTATGAATATCTTCCTCAGACGTACAGCCCTTCTTCATAACAGGAATACACCAGCCCTTCTCCGAATCCTTCTGAACAAGTGCATCCTCCCCGAAGAAGGGCTTGAGAATCTTCCAATCGTCATCTATTGCGCCGCTGCTCCTCTTTACAGTGATGGGTTTTTCTAGAAGCCCCGTCTCTGTGAATAACTTATGCTTCTTGTAAGCCTCAGGCCTCACCTTATTCAGAATATGTAGCCAGTGATTTGCATCTCGGTCTGCCCATGCAATGTGCTGTTCGTCTTTGCACGCAAGGGCGGCACACTGATAATAACAATTGGCATAATGGGAAGCCGGCTTCCTGCAGTATTGACATATCGGCGAGAACATAACGAGGCGAATGGGGTTCGCATGGGTCTTTACTCTAGCAGCCGTAGCAGCATCAGGCATTTTGGTGGTGGGGACCTTTTCAGAAGCCCCCATCAGAATCAATTTTTTTTAAATTTATGTTTTTATATGTCATGGCCGCTGATGCTTTAAGAAGATTTTTTGTATTTCCTATGTGAAAGAAGTGTTAAACGTTCCGTATAACCAAACTTATTCTAGTTAAGAATAGAACCTGGCGACAAATGCCCGTTATCAACAACGGCAGCCAGCACGACAGAATTGTTCGCTTTCAAAATCGTGTAATTTATTCGGCGTTGCTTGTTGAGAGACAGGCTGTGGAGGATAAAAAACTCATACGCACAAGTTTATCAGGCGTGGAATACTCTAGATATACCCCCATGCAAGATGGACCTCTTCTTTTTACCCCCGACGAACTGACTGCAATTCTTGCGAATAACAGAACAGTGGATACTAACAATGTAATAGTATTAGCTATTATCGTATCATCTTTTGCTGGCTCTGGTAACCCTGGGTTTTCCGATGGAACACTTGCCACCGCCAGCTTTTATGCGCCGCAGGGAGCAATATTTGATGCTATGGGAAATATGTATATTGCTGATACGGAGAATAATAGAATTCGCAAGATTTCTCCCGATGGAACTGTGACAACATATGGAGGCAGTGGTGTTTCTGGATTTACAAATGGCCCTGCAAGCTCAGCAAGTTTCAATAACCCCGTTGGAATTGCAGTAGATGCTTTTGGAAATATTTACGTAGCTGACACTGGCAATAACGCAATACGTATGATTTCTCCTTCAGGACAAGTTACTACTATCGCTGGAACAGGCTCTAGTGGATTTTCAAATACTTCACCTTATGGTTTTAACAATCCAACTGGAATAGTTGTCGATGCTTCTGGAAACATATACGTGTCCGATTCTGGCAACAACATGATACGCAAAATTACACAAACCTCTCCCGGCGTTGCTTCTTCTATGTCAACGCTTACAACTGGTGGTGCTACTACTACACCTCCCTCTGACTCATATCCATTGAACAATCCCCAAGGCCTCGCCTTAGATTCTGAAGGCAATCTATATGTAGCCGATAAGGGTAACAATACTATAAGAACAATTGACATTACAGAATCACCTGCTACTATAAAAACGCTGGCTGGCTCTCCCCCGCCTACACCCCCAGGCTCAGTCGATGGAACTGGGGGGGCAGCATCATTTAACGGACCCACAGGTCTTGTTGTTGACGCTGCCGGCAATGTCTTTGTAACGGACACGGGTAACCACGAGGTTCGTAAAATATCAAAAACAGGAGAAACAACTACGTTTGCCGGCTCTGACGAGAATACAACACCCTCAGATGGCAGTAGTACAACTGCAGGATTTGGCTCTCCTGGTGGTATCGTAATAGACCCGTCAGGAAATATGTATGTTCTTGATTCAGCAAATAGTTCTATTAATAAACTCGTCGTATACAACGTCGCATTACCCCCTCCTGTAAAACTGCCTGATGCAGTATCTGGAGTATCTGCATTTGCTGGAAATGGGTTTGTAAATCTTACATGGACTGCTCCAGAATCAGATGATTTGGCGATAACAGGATATTCTATCACGGCAACTCCACCCTTGCCAGGACAACCTATTATTGTAACAGATACATTTGCAAATATTACGGGCCTCACAAATTCATCCGAATATAGCTTCAGCATATCCGCAATAACTTCTTTGGGACCATCGCCTCCTTCTACGCCTGCCACATCCACACCGCAGGCGACAATTACAGAAACTGTGCCAGGAGCGCCTACGATTACTTCTTCTGAGGCTGGCGATAACTCCGTAATTCTCAAGTGGAATCCTCCTGCTTCTTCTACGGTCACGGCGTATAAGATTACAGCATCAACTGCTGCAACCCCTCCCGTTATGGAATTCACACTAACCACCTTTGACACAAATCTAAGAGAATATACAATCAAAGGTTTGACAAATAATACTCTGTATTCTGTATCCATATATGCCATCAATAACTATGGAATTTCTCAAGCTGCATCGGTAAATCTTACACCCAGGCCTGTTGCAGATCCTCCTGTATTCACAAGCACATCTTATGCAGACAAGTCTGTTACGTTAAACTGGGTTCCTAATACTCCGTTTGGTGTACAGGCGCCGACATCATTTAAAATATATTATTATATTGGTAGCGGCTCTGAATCTTCTGTAGTTGTGTCACCTGCTAGCTTAAGGACAGTAACGATTAATCAGTTGACAAATGGCACTACATATACTTTCCGTATGACTTCTACAAACGGCAGTGGCGAATCCCCTAGGTCTATACCTGTATCTATAACACCTAATCCTACTGCACCTTCTTCTATTACAGTAACAGGCCTAACACCAAAAGACCAGTCGGCAATCGTCTCATGGAGTGTTCCTTACAATGGAGGCTCTGCTATCACATCATATACAATTACGCCTACTCCTTCAATCGGCTCTCCTATTACAGTAACAGATTCTACTTTGCTTTCTGCAGGCCAAGGTCAAGCTGTCAGTTGGAAAGTGAATGGACTTACAAATGATACTAGCTATAGTTTTATTGTTACTGCAAATAATGGATATACATATGGGAAAAATCCGGACCTTTCAGGCGGCCTAACTGTAATACCTGTGACACAATTCCCTGATGCGCCCACTTCATTAACATCGGTTTCTGGAAATTCATCTGCAACACTCAGTTGGACGGTCCCAGATGTAAATGTCTGGAGTATTCCTGGTGGTCAAGTCATTACCGAATACAGAATTATTGTGTGCGATTCCAGCGGAAATGCAGTGGTTCCAGCAATCACGGCGACAGTGACTGCACTCAGCAATCCTAGTATTTTGAATGCGTCTGCAGGAGCAACTGTTTCTTATACTGTATCTGGATTGACAAATATCCTATACAGATTCAAGGTTTCTTCTCGCAATAGCAAAGGATATTCTTCTGAAGTCCTGACAACTGCTTCGGTAAGGCCGAATATTCCTACAGCTGCACCAACAGGATTGGTGGCTATATCCAAATATCAATCTGCATATGTATCGTGGACACCTCCCACAACAAACCCTTCTCAGGGTATTCCGAATGTATCAGGCTATACTTTAAAAGTATTCTTTAGCAATGATGTCTTGAAAAGTACATATTCCATCCCAGCATCTGATTCATCTTACAGTGTACCGTCACTCATAAACGATACACTATATAAGATTTCTATAATAGCGAATAATTCTGCAGGCTCATCTACAGAAACATCCAAGGTTTCTGTTACACCTGCAATTCAAGTACCTGATACTATTACAAATGTATCAATAACACCTATTTTTTCAAATACCCCCACTATTAAAGTAAACTGGACTCAGCCTGTATCTAGTGGTGGCCCCCCTATCACAAATTATACTATTTCATACTATAATACGTATGGTGTTCTGATGGGAACGATTGTAGTTCCTGCATCATCGCTAGGAACACCTCCCTATTTCACATATACCATTAGTGGCCCTCCTTTACAAAATAACATATTGTATACTGCCACAGTTACTGCAAATAACGGCGTATATAATTCTCCTTCACAATCTATTGATGCGCAAACATCCACCAATACTGTAAATGATTCTCTCACAGATGCGCAGGCAGCATACGATGCTGCTGTCTCAACATTGGATGCAGCGAAAGCCTCAGGAAATACGGCGGCAATTAACTCGGCAACCACGGCTTTGAATAATGCTGCTGCAAATTTGGCCAATGATTCTACTACAGCAAATACAAACATAGGCTCTGCATTGGCTTCTTCAGATTCAGCCCTTTCATCTGCAAAAAGTGAGCTGACGGCGGCACAGAATGCAGCATCAAATGCACAATCAGCATATAATACTGCTTTGACAAATGCTGGTGGAAATACGAATGATCAGGCAGTTATCGATGCCGCCGCGGCACTTTCATCCGCAAATGCAGCAGTTGTATCTTCACAGACCAAAGTAAACAATGCTATAGATAACGTGGAAAATATTCAAACACTGGCAATTGAAATGCAGATAAATATACTCAATGCTGCCCAATCTCTTTATATAAAAGCAGCAGCAGACCTTGCGGCAGCCAATGCATTAATCCCTGCAAATGCTAGTGCCGTTGCTTCAGCGACTGCAGCCCTTGCTACAGCTTCTACAAATCTGACCTCTGCACAAACAGCGGCAAACACCATGGTGAACAAATTATTAACAACTTACCAGGACATTAGTAACAATACATTCTTAGGGTATGTACAAGATATACAAATAACTATTTCTTCTCTCATCGCCGCTCAAAATTCTTATAATAATTCACTCACTTCTTCAGGGCCTTCTTCTCCAGCCACTATTGCTGCCGCCGCTAGACTTGCATCTTTAGAATCAAACACTGAAACATGGATAGATATATTTTCTTCATTGGTTGATGCACAGAATGAATATGATAAAGCAAATGCTGCTGCACAGGCGGCAGTTGCGAGTGGGGCGGGTACAAGTGTCATTGGGTCTACTGCAGCTGCTAGAGATGCCGCCCTCAATATTTTGGCCGGTTTTCAAAATCCAGCAAATTCTTTACATTCTGCACAAACAGCCTATAACACTGCTTTATTGGATGCTAGTGGAAATCTAAATGACCCCTCAGTAATATCTGCAGGTGCCGCCCTGAGCACATCGTTTTCTGGAGCTTCTACAAATTCTTCCTTAGCGGCAGCAAACGATGAGATATCGAATGCTCAGTCATCTTCTGCATCGTATGTAAATGAGAATATTGCTTTGATGAATGCTAAAGCTGCATATGATACGGCTGTATCTAATTCCAACGGTTCCCCTAGTGCAGCAAATACTGCTGCTCTGAAAGCAGCATATGATACTCTGATAATGGCACAAACGAATGTTGTTGAGTCATCTATAGAAAATCTGAATAGTGCACAAGATGCTGTAGAGGCGGCTGCAGATGCTCTTTCTGCTGCTATTTCCTCAGGAAATCAAACAGCGATTGCTTCGGCGAATGCTGCCCTAACAGCGGCAAATACTCTACTCTCAAATGCGCAAGCAGCTGCCAACTCGTCAGCAAATACATATGTGGCGAACATGCAGAACATATACGACGCGGCTGTAATTTCACTTGCGGCTGCAGTTGCTTCTGGAGATGCAGTAGCCATTGCGGCAGCAACATCAAATAGAGATGCTGCAGCTAGAAACCTTACCACTGCACAAACGAATAAAACAAATACAGAGAATCTGATATCTTCACAAAATGCATACAACGCCGCTGAATCTTCTCTTCAAACTGCAGAGATTAATGCAGCAGCAGCACAAGCAGCATACAATTCTGCTTTGACAGATGCTAGTGGAAACACGAATGCTCAGGCAGTTATCGATGCCGCCGCGGCACTTGCAGCGGCAAATGCTGCAGTTTCAGCGGGACAGAATAATGTAAATAATACCAATACCTCTCTTACAACACGCGAGACTATCGTATCAACAGCGTCGTCTGCAAATGCCGATTTATCATATGCGCAAGCCATGTATAATGACTCGGTGATTTCATCTGGCTCGGCCGCTGCAGCCAAAGATGCCGCCGATGCAGCCAAAGCGGCTGCAGATGCCGCTGCCAACGCTGCTGCTTCTGC
>Ga0078894_10002504_pt1 | contig 13909 bp, 8 predicted proteins | sample LauGreSu1BDMLBSD_2_FD_67506 | JGI IMG/M metagenome (GOLD analysis project Ga0078894, IMG submission 67506) | Freshwater lake microbial communities from Lake Michigan, USA - Su13.BD.MLB.SD (version 4) (version 4) | ecosystem: Environmental > Aquatic > Freshwater > Lake | place: Lake Michigan, USA...
CCTATCTGTGAAGGTTCTAATTCTACCATGAATGTAACTGTAAGCAATCAGTCTTCTATCGAATGGCATAAAGTAGGTGCAGGTAATACTGGTCAAACAGGCTCTACCTATAACTTTACGAGTACCACCAACACTGATGGCGGTTCTTATTTCGTGATTGCTAGAGCACAGCCGGCTTGTTCGGATGTGACTTCAAGTCAAGTAAAAGTGGCCATTAACGCCCCTGCTTCGATAGCTTTAAGCCCAATAAGTAAAGCTATATTAGAAGATCCTGCGGGTAACTATACCATGAATGTAATCGCTGCAGGTTCAGGACCTTTCACTTATCAGTGGTTTAGACAAGGTAATCCGATACTAGGTGCTATCAGTGCTAGCTATTCTATTACAAACTATATACCTACATTAGATTCAGGTTCATATTATTGTAGAGTGACTGCTTCAGCACCATGTAGTAATTCTGTGAACTCTACTATAGCTCGTATCACTACTATTAAGTGTCCTGCAATAGTAAAAAATCCTACCAAGACTGTTAATATATGCTCAGGTGGTGCTTTCAGTTTAGATGTGACTGCTACGGGAGTAAAAACTTACCAGTGGTTCAAAGGAAATGCGGCTATACCAGGTGCTACATTTGCTAACTTCTCAATTCCGAAAGCGAATCCTTCGCATACCGGCGTTTACAGATGTAGACTGTTCGCTTATAACGATGCTACGTGTGATATTACGTATTCTGATTCTGCTGTAGTTACAGTAAAAGATCAGCCTATTATTACAAAACAGCCAGCAGGCTTTACATTATGTGCAGTTTCAACTCACACTATGACTGTAGCTGCTACCTTTGGTGAGACGTATCAGTGGTATAAAAATGGAATAGCCATTTCACCTAATGGTGATGGTCCTTCTTATACCTATAATAACGTGAATCTGATAGGTGATGAGTTCTATGTGAAGATAGGTAATAATCTTTGTCCTGATGCTAATTCGGATAAAGTTACATTGAAGAACGTAAATCCTTCTAGTCAAGTATACTTAGCAGGTTCTACCGTGTTTAATCTGGTAGAGCGTTGTGACGATGCGAACGGCTGGACATACTATTCTACTTCAGCTCAAAGTGAGCAATTACTAATGGCTATAAAGAAGAAGAATAATGTATTTACTGCTAGTCCTGATATCGAATTGATGGGCAATATCCGTGAGATTTCACCTATAAATAAAGAAAATAGAGGAGCTATCTTAGGCCCTGCTTTATTCAATCTTGATATCACAGGTCAGATTACAGAGCCATACGAATTGAAGTTCTATTACTCTAAGGCAGATGCAGATCAAGTAGTCTCAAGGTTCAATCAAATAAAATTGGCAAATGCAAGTAATTTCAGTTCTGATATAACAGATTTGACCTTTATCCTAAGTACTCAACAACCATTCACAAGTTCTATTTGGAAGAATTTAACAATTCCTCTAAACATAGAGCATACAGTGGCTTATAAAGATAAAGAGTTCGGCGTAGAGAATAATGTGAACTACGTGATACTTAAAAATCTTGTGAGTATAAAGCTGGGTGGAACAACATTTATGGATTATAGATTGAAATCTAGCTCTAGTATTACTGCTAACACAGCTAGTGGATTTGGGTTCTCACTCTATCCTGTGCCTTCTACAGACGGAAAATTGACTGTAGATGTAAGCAGTAAGCGCTTGAAGCCAATTACATTCACTGTCACAGATATGACAGGTAGAGTAGTCGCTATTTTCAGTGAGAAGCATACGAGCTTAGAAAGCTCACATGCATTTGACTTTAGCCAGTTAGCTAGTGGAAACTACCAAATGATGATCTCAAATGATGAGGAATCAGCTATAGGTAAATTTACCATATCTAAATAATCAAATCATTGCACTAAAATTAGTGTAAATATTAAAAGATTTTTGAAAGTCGCTCCCATAAGGAGCGACTTTCGCTTTTAGAGCAAACTACTTTATAGACCAATAAGATAATATAAGGATAGCGCGTTAGTTTGGATTAATCACTCAGACGGATTGTTTTATTCTGTTATTATTTGATTGCAGAGTAGCCTGTTTTCAATTAATTATATTTAATGATTAATTTGGGTTTCCCTGTATTGATTCGTTTTGGATATTTTTGAGTACATAGTCCTAATAAAATCTAATGTCAAGCTAAACCAAAATGGCTAAGTTTGCGTCTTAGTTTAAATCTTACACATGACCCAAATTTCAAATTCAGAGGATATCATCCAGATGAAAGATGTTTCACTTTATCAAAATGATTTTCAGGTTCTCCGGGAGGTAAATCTAAAATTAAAGGAAGGTGAATTTGCCTATCTCATAGGTAAAACTGGAAGCGGAAAAAGTACACTTTTAAAGTCATTGTATGGTGCATTGCCTATAATTAGTGGAGATGCTCAAGTAGCTGGATTCGATTTGAAAAAGATAAAGACAAGCAATCTTTATACACTGAGGAGGTCTTTAGGTATAGTTTTTCAGGATTTTCAGTTATTGACCGATCGCTCTATCCTTAAGAATCTAGAATTTGTGCTGCGAGCTACGGGTATTACCAATAAGGAAGATATCAGTATGCGAATCAGTAATGTGCTAACCATGGTCAATATGAACGACAAAGGCTATAAAATGCCACACCAACTTTCGGGCGGTGAGCAGCAGCGTATAGTTATTGCCAGGGCTTTACTCAATAGACCTAAATTAATACTAGCTGATGAGCCAACAGGTAATTTAGATCCCGATACATCCGATGAGATTATGAAACTTTTGATACACATCAATAAAAATCATAATACAGCTATCCTGATGGCTACTCATAACTATCAGCTCATAGAGAGATATCCTTTTAGACTCATAAAAGTGAGTGGAGGCAAGGTTATAGATGAAGACACCTATTTTAGCTAAGGTTAAATGTATGTCAGCTAGTATTAAATTGAATAATCCACTTGACAAAAAGAATATTTAAGTATCTACTTCGATTTTTTATAGCAATTTTTATATTGCTGGCAATACTAGTAGCCGCTATTCAATTACCTTTTGTTCAAAATAAACTAGTACAGTTGGTATCTAAGAGCTTATCAAAAAGCCTTAATACGGAAGTGAGTATTGGAAATGTGTCTATAGACTTCTTGACCAGAGTCAAGTTAAATGATATATTGATACGCGATTATAAAAAGGATACATTAATCTATGCAGGCAATGTAACGAATAAGCATCTTCTTACATTCGATTGGAATAAACCAATTCAGTTTAATGGAGAGAAACTGATTTTATCTGATGTGAAATTCTACTTAGATAATACTGTAAAGGATAGCATTTTCAATTTGACCAAGACATTTAGAAAATCAAATGTAAAGTCTGGAAATACGTCTGGAGAAGCAACTCCTAAAGACAATAAACCCAAACTAGATTTCATAAGATTAGGACAGTTGGATTTAAGTAATGTAAGTTTTAGACTTCGTGATCATTACAATTATCAAACAATTTCATTCCAAATAGAACATCTGGATCTAGACGCTAAAAAATGGAGATTCTCTGATTCAATATGGCAATTAGGTAATCTTCGGATTCAGAAACCTTTGGTCTCCATTATTCAGCATCCCTCACCTTATACTCCTAAATCATATAAACCAGAATATCTAAATTTACCTTTCCAATTACATCTAGATCAACTTAAATTAGAACATGCGCAGCTGAGAATATTTAATGAAGAAGTGGAGTCAATTCCAAAAGATCAGCTTTCCTTTTCCGATTTAGATGTTAGAAATATATTCATAGATGCAGCTTCAGTAGAGCTGCGTAAAGGCTCCATAGCTGGGGTGGTCACCCATATGCGCGCTATAGAGAAGAGCGGTCTTGGAATTACAGATTTACGTGCTCAGTTTTTTATGAATTCATATAAGACAGAAGCGAAAAATTTACTCTTTAAAACTAATAATTCGAAGATCAAAGGCTATCTGCGTTTTAATTATAACCATATGCGAGAGTATCTTAGATTTGCAGCTTGGGTAAAGGTAATTGGAGACGTCTCAGAGAGTAATTTAAGCTTGAAAGACCTTGCATATTTCACTCCAAATCTTAAAAATTGGTCTCATTTAGATGTCAAGTTTAACACCATAGCTCGTGGGACTATGAACGAGCTTATGCTTAATAATCTTTATGCTTCACTCAATGAAAATAGCATAAAAGTAGGTGGTCAAATGAAGGTCTTAGATTTATTTTCAGGTAAAGGACTAAATACCATAGCCAAGTTAAATAGACTTAGTTTTGAAAAGAAAGATATAGAGTTTATTTTCCAAAAAAAGGAATTACCTGCAGAGATAGATAGACTGGGAAGAATGAGTTATAATGGTGAATTTAAGGGTAATCCAACGAAATTTATCTTAAATGGGAAACTACTAACTAGTCATGGAACAGGGATTTTAAAAGAGATGCAATTTGATTTTAACAATCCAAATCTTCCTAAGTATAAAGGCGGTATTCAAGTTCAAAATTTAAAACTAAACGATATTATAGCCGGTGGAAGTCCTATAGATGCTCTCACAGCCTTGGTCTATATAGATGGAGAAGGCTTCAATGTTCAGAATCTCAATTCATATATTAAAGGAGATATTGCTCATGTCCATATCAATGGAACAGAGTATCGTCAATTTAAAGTAGATGGTAAATTGACAGAAAAGATTTTCAATGGAGATATTAAATCGCTAGATCCCAGTCTTAGTTTTCATGCTAATGGCAAGGTTTCTATGAATGAAGCTACTCCTAAATTAGAATTACAGGTAGATCTGGAGAATGTAGATCTCCAGAAATTGGGATTGACAAAAAAGAAACTCCATCTCTATGCCAATGTCTATGGAATAGGTCGAGGTAAAAATTTAGACGAAATGCTAGGTACGATGAACCTAAAGGATATGTATGTCATAGATAGGTCTATGGAGAATAAAATGTATGGATTTTCTAATCTGACAGTTGAAAAAGATGTTTTTGAAGAATCGGGCAATAAATATATTCTGCTGAATTCCGATGAGGTTCAGGCTAGTCTAATTGGTCAATATAGAGTATCGGATATACCGAACCTATTAACTGATTATTTTCTTAGTTATCTAGCCATAAATAAAAGTACTAATGTGCAGCGAAGTTATAAGTCTACTTTTTTCAATCTAAGTCTAGATATAAAAAACATTCGTAACTATTCAGTTGTCCTACATCCTTCCTTGAAAAATATAGCTAAAGGCACATTAAATGCCCGATTTAATGGTATAGAGAATAAAATGATAATCGACGGAAACTTCGAGCAAACGGAATATCTAGGATTCAAATTTCCAAAATTGAATCTAGCAAATATATCTAGCAATAGCGATTTTCAAACAACACTAAATATAGATAGTATTTATTTTGAAAATAAACTAGCGATTACTCCATTCAAAGCTAATATAAAACAAGTGGATGATGGCTTAAATCTTAACATGGAATTGCTCAATCGAGCGGATGATAAATTTGTGGATTTCAATAGCAATATCAAAAAAGATGGAGATGATTATTATTTTCATATTAAGCCTTTTAATTCTTATTTCGGAAGAAAAGTATGGTCTTTGCACCCGGATAATTTGATAAGACTGAATCTTAAAGATAAATCCCTTCAGGTTGAAAATTTAGAATTGTTTAAAGACATACAGAGTATAAAATTTACGAATAGCTTCAATGATAACAAGTCTATTCTCGCTAATTTTGAAGAGGTTAAACTAGAGGAGTTAATTAGTGGTTTCTTGCCTATTCTGAAAACTTTTAAAGGTCAATTGAATGGTAATATTCAGATCTCTGATATTCTTAGTAACCCTAAGCCTATAGCTAATCTAAAAGTGAGTAACATGATGTGGGATAGCGAAGAAATTGGAAATTTGGTCTTGACTAGTAATTTGGAAAATGAAATTGTCCATTCCATTTTGTCCTTGTCGGGCATGAATTATAAACTTCAATCTGACATTTATATTAACGCTAAAAAAGGTATAGATTCACTCTTTGCCTTTAATAAGTTAGAAAGGTTTAAGCCAGCTATACTCAATAAAATTTTGAACACATTGGTTTATGACATGGGAGGAAATTTGCATGGCGAGTTCTCTATTTTCGGACCATTAAATGCACTGAATGCTGATGGAGTCATTGAGATAGATAGCTTTAAGACCGGACTACACACTATATATACTAATTATAATGTTCAGAATCAAAAAATTTATATAAAACCAGGAAAATTTATTTTAGATAAATTTAAATTTTATGATGAGGAAGGAAATGAAGCTGTGGCGAATGGATTTGTGAATTATAATCATCTGAAACGATTCGATTTATTTATAGATGCTTATTCTCCCAAATTGCTTTGCATTAATTCTAACGCTTTAAATAATAGTACAATTTATGGCAAGGTCTATGCAGATGCGAATATAAAATTTAGAGGGACTGTAGGTGATCGTATCTCTATTCTAGCTAGAGGACGAAATTTGCCAAATTCTATTTTACATGTCAACTTGGAGACTGCTCAAAAAACGGGTAAGTATGGGTTTTATGATTTTATAGAGAAAGATACGAGTAATGTGCTAAGCGATATCGTTGTTCGTAAATCTAGAAAACTAGGTGGTGTGAATTTAGATTTTGACTTTGATATCACCAAAGATGGAAAATTGTTCATTATCATGGATCCAAGTATTGAAGATAGAATAGAATGCAATGGACAGGGAAGAATAGCCTTCAAAATGACTCCAGAAACGGATATGGACATCAAAGGCTCCTATGAGATTTTTTCAGGCACATACCTCTTTACTTATCAGAACCTTGTTCAAAGATTATTTTACCTCAACAAAGGAGGAACTATGACCTTCGTCGGTGATCCCAGCGCTGCTATCATTGATGCTTCCGCGACCTTTACCACCCGAGCTAGCGCACAGGAGCTCATTTCAGCTTATTTTGGGAATACGGATAATTCCAGAATCATTAGCGCCGCGAAAAGTACAGTGAAAACTAATATTATTCTTAAGTTAAAGAATAAAATAATGAAACCGGACATCTCATATGAACTTAATATAGATCAAAATAACCCTGAGGTAGTGAGTGCATTTGAATCCATTACCTCTACCACTAAAAATAATGAGGCAGAGCTGAATAGGCAGGTTATGGGATTATTGCTATTACAGCGATTCTTCCCACCTAGCTTTACTGGTTTTACTCAAAATCAGAATCCGAATAATGCTGTGAGTTCGGATCTTCAAAATACTGCGTTTGATGTAGTCACAGGCAAATTATCTGGCTATGTCACGGACTGGATGCAAAATACATTTAAAGGAATGAATTTCGGTCTTTCGTATAAAAACTATAATCAATTAAATCAAACGGATAATCTTACGAATACAAGGAATGAATTTAAAGTAGCTATTTCACAAAAGCTATTAAATGACAGATTAGTCTTTAATGTCGGAGGAAATTATGATTTTGGTAGAGGGCAATTTAGTAATAGCAATGCAAATACAGCTTTTTTCGGAGGGGATGTCGATTTGGAATACTTGCTGACACCACTAGGAAATGTGAGAGCCAAGTTTTATTCTACACTATCTAACGACCCTTTGAACTCAGTATATATCAATAAAACAGGAGCGGGTATTTTGATTCAAAAGGACTTTGATGAATTCAATCAATTATTTAAGAAAAATAAAATGAAGTGATTTCCTAGTTGGAATCAGCCTAGAATATGTTTGAAAATTTAAAAGTAGTAGAACTGGCTAGCGTATTGGCAGGACCTCTGGTGGGTACTTTCTTTGCAGAATTGGGTGCAGAGGTTATAAAAATTGAAAATAAATCAACATATGGAGATGTGACCAGAACTTGGAAGCTTCCAAATGAATCTCCGCTATTAAATTTTTCAGCTTACTATGCTGCGGCCAACTATGGTAAACAATCTCTATTTTTAGATTTAAAAAGTGAATCAGATTTTTCTCATGTACTAGAATTAATAGCTGTAGCTGATATTCTTATAGTCAATTTCAAAGTAGGCGACGCTGAGAAATTAGGACTAGATGCGCTAGGTTTAAGAGCTAAGTTTCCTAAGTTAATTTATGCTGCTTTGACCGGATATGGAGAAGACGATAATCGAACGGCCTTTGATGTAGTGCTCCAAGCAGAGACTGCTTATATGTCAATGAATGGTGAAAAAGACGCCAAGCCGCTAAAGATGCCCGTAGCTTTCGTAGATATATTAGCGGCGCATCAGTTAAAAGAAGGCATTTTGTGTGCATTGATACAACGTGGGCAGACAGGAAAAGGAGCCAAGGTCTCTGTATCACTATACGATGCAGCCATAGCTAGCTTGGCCAATCAAGCCTCGAATTATTTGATGACTCAATCTATTCCTGCTAGAATAGGTTCAGAACATCCCAATATAGCACCTTATGGGGATATGTTTCAAACAATTGAAAAGGACTGGATCGTATTAGCTGTAGGCACTGATAAGCAATTTATAGATTTATTACAGGTTTTAGATTTATCTGAATTACTAAGTGATGTAAAGTATATAACAAATGCTTTGCGAGTGCTGAATAGAGAAGCTTTAAACGCTGTTTTAACTGCGACTATAGGAAGCTATACTACGGAGAAGCTTCAGGGTCTTCTGGCTTCAAGGAATATACCCTTTGGGCGAGTAAAAAATATGGCCGAGGTATTTGAGCACCCTCATTCGCAGAAACTTATTCTGGAAGATAAGATTGAAAACACCTCAGCCAAACGAGTAAAAACCGCTATTTTCAAATTAGATTAGCCTTTTCATAACTAGTGAATCTTCTCATTTTTTAGTAAAAAAATAGCTTGAATTCACTTACTTTTGTTGATTGAATATTTTCATATTGCCTTTATCATGATTAAAATAGATTCTCATACGCATATAATTCCGAAGACGTTGCCAAAATGGACGGAGAAGTTTGGGTATGGAAATTTTATTCAACTCGATCATTATCGAGCCGGCTATGCTAGAATGATGCAGGGGGATAAATTCTTTCGAGAAATTAAATCGAACTGCTGGGATGCGGATTTGCGCATCAAGGAGTATGCAGAATATCAAACACAAGTGCAAGTAGTCTGCACAATTCCTGTTTTATTCGGTTATCATGCTAAGCCTTTACACGGATTAGAAATTTCTGAATACCTGAATGATGATATTGCTCAATTGGTAACTAAGTATCCGAAAAATTATATAGGATTAGCTACATTACCTATGCAAAATGCAGAGCTAGCCATTAAAGAATTGGAGCGATGTAAAAAGCTAGGATTTAAAGGCATACAAATAGGGTCTAACATCAATGATAAGAATCTAAGTGAAGACGAATTTTTTCCCATTTTTCAAGCTTGCGAGCGGCTCGATATGGCGGTGATGGTGCATCCGTGGAATATGATGGGCAAAGGACAGATGGATAAATATTGGCTGCCATGGTTAGTAGCTATGCCTGCTGAGACTACCAGAGCTGCCTGCTCCATGATTTTTTCAGGCGTACTTGAAAAACTGCCAAATTTAAGGGTATTGTTTTCTCACGCAGGAGGAGCATTTATTTTTACCTTAGGCAGAATAGAACATGGCTTTAACTGCCGACCGGATCTTGTAGCTATTGATAATCCTGTGCCTCCAAGTCATTATTTGGGTAAATTCTGGGTGGATAGTATCACACATGATGCGGATGCCTTGCGTTATATTATGTCTAAGGTAGGAACAAATAAAATCTGTCTAGGTAGCGATTATCCTTTTCCTCTCGGAGATTTGGAAATAGGTAAATTTATTACTGAAATGGGCTTGGGGGAAAGTGAAGTGGAAGATATATTCCAAAACTCAATAGTAGACTGGTTGAAACTAGATTTGAATTTGTATAAATAACCATGCTTTTAACTAAGGATTTAAAATTTGAATATACACCGCAGGTTAAGTTTGATTTTCCTGATATAGCATGTGCCCTTGGAGATAGCTTTGTTATAACAGGAGAATCAGGCTCAGGTAAAACGACTTTACTCCATTTGCTAGGAGGGCTGATTAAACCAAAATCGGGCAAGGTCATTTTGAATGAAACGGAGTATAATATTTTGGAAGGATCTTCATTGGACAAATATAGAGGAAAGCACATTAGTATCATTTTTCAGAAAATGCATTTCATCTCTTCGATATCTGTATTAGAAAATATTCTTCTGGCTCAATGGCTAGGCACTGAAAAGAAAAATAAGAATCATGCCATGCAGATTTTAGAAAGACTTCAGATAGCTGATCAAAAGGATAAGAATATTAAACAGCTTAGTCAGGGACAGCAGCAGAGAGTTGCTATAGCGAGAGCTTTAATCAATCAGCCTAGCCTGATTCTAGCAGACGAACCTACATCTAGCTTGGATAATAAAAATGCGGAAATAGTCGAGAAATTACTGAGGGAATCTGCCCAAACGATGAATGCAGCATTGATCATGGTAACTCATGATATGAGAATGAAACAGAATGCGAAAAATACAATCGAATTGTTATGATTATCTGGCTAGCCTTCAAAAATATATTTCATAAACCGCTACATGCGTTATTGAATATTATCATTTTCGCCACTGGCATAGGTATTATAACTATGCTAAGTCTAGTTCAGCGACAGTTTGAGGATAAATTTGAAAAAAACATAGAGGGAATAGATATGGTGATGGGTGCTTCTGGCAGTCCATTACAACTTATCCTATCTGCTGTGTATCATATTGATGCGCCAACTGGTAATATTCCCCTTGAAGAAGCAGAGAAGTGGATGCAGCACCCATATATAGCCAAGGCGGTACCTATGGCATATGGAGATTCGTATATGAGTTTTCCTATGATTGGTTCGGATAGTTGTTATTATCAGCATTTCAGCGCAGATCTAACATCTGGAAAGCTCAATGAGGAAAATTATGAAGTGGTAGTTGGCTCAGAAGTAGTGAATAAGTTGAAATTAAAATTAGGAGATAAATTTCATAGTACGCATGGTCAGCAGGAGGGTGGAGAAGAGCATGAAGATATAGAGTGGGTGGTCACTGGAATACTTAAGCCTACTGGTAAGGTAATAGATAGAATGATCATATCAAATATAGAAAGTGTTTGGGATATACACGGAGAAGGCGGATGTACTCATGATCATGAAGAGAGCGAAGAATGCCATCATCACAGCGATGAAGCGGGTCAAGAAATTACAGCGGTTTTGCTCAAGTATAGAAATCCTATGGCAGCCATGCAATTGCCACGTCTCATAAAAGAGCAGTCAAAAAATATTCAATTAGCGCAGCCTGCGATTGAAATTAATCGTTTGTTTTCACTTTTAGGTATTGGACTTGATGCTATTCGCTATCTAGCTTATTTTATCATGGGCCTATCAACTATTAGTATTTTTATATCGATATATAATACTCTAAAAGAGCGAATGTATGAATTGGCTATGATTCGAACGCTTGGAGGCTCCAAGTTTAAAGTATTTAGCCTTATTTTAGCTGAAGGGATATTGTATAGTATTTTAGGTTATCTAGCTGGTTTATTTTTAGGCGTATTCGGATATAAGATGTTAGCAATATTAGCAGAAACGGAGTATCAATTCTCCTTCGGAAATTTACCTATAGATTTTACGCAGCAGGCTATACTATTTGGCATATCCTTATTTATTGGGTTTTTAGCGGCTATTTTTCCTGCTCTTAAATCTTATTTTATACAAATATCTTCAACACTAGCTCATGAATAAATGGTTAAAAGGCTTATTTAGTTTCGTCATACTTACTTTGGTTTTCAGCAGCCACAAACCTTTAGTGAAAGATGAGTCCGCGGAGCTGGCTAATGCGAATGCCATACATTTGGCAGCGAATGAAGTTAACTATAATTTAGAGGAAATGTATGCTGAGGAGCACATAGTAATGGATAAAGACGTAGAAACTGTGGTTACATGGAACGCCCTTAAAAACGTTCGCTATGAAGAGAAGCCAGATCCTACCTATAAAGTGGTCTATAAACCTATCTATGGTAAATCGATACGAGAACTCGAAGATAAAACAATACAAATAAAAGGTTTTATAATACCCATTACATCCAATACGTTTGCGCTTAGTAAGAACCCTTTTGCAGCATGCTTTTTCTGCGGTCAGGCTGGTCCAGAAACAGTCATGGGCATTCAGTTTAAGAAGCTAAAAGATAAATTAAAAACGGATATGTTTGTCACACTTAAAGGGAAATTTATACTCAACTATGACAACCCTGATGACTGGATGTACCATATTATTGATGCAGAGATTATAGAGATAAAGTAAATAGTAATCATTGGTTAGTAATCAGTAGTCAATTAGTTTTTGCATAAATTCAAATCAGTAAACAACACCTTTTTAAAAATTAAACTATATGCTCGTTAGTGATTGGGGATTGATAGACTATAAGGACGCGGAGACTAAGCAGCTAGCTTTGTTTGAAGAGAAATTAGATGCCAAAGTTAATAACATCACTTCAAAAAACTATCTAAACTTATTAGAGCATACTCCAGTGTATACCTTAGGTAAAAATGCCGATGAAAATAATATTCTACCTATAGCGCGCACCTGCGGTGCTAGCTTTCATCATATCAGTAGAGGAGGGGATGTCACCTTTCATGGTCCAGGTCAATTAGTGGTCTATCCTATAATTGATTTACAAGAATTCAATATGGGCGTTCGCGCCTATGTGACTTCGCTAGAAAATATTGGGATAGAACTTTGTGCTTCCTATGGCATTGAAGCCAAAGCCTCAGATGAAGAAGGTGTTTGGGTAGATTATGGTACGCCCAAAGCTCGGAAAATCATGGCCATAGGTATTAAAGTGAGTCGCTATATCACTATGCACGGCATAGCTTTCAATGTGAATACAGACTTAAATTATTTTAGTTTCATTATCCCTTGCGGAATACCAAATAAAGGCGTCACTAGCTTGCAACGTGAGTTGGGTCTTGAGATAAATATGAAGGATTTTAAGGATAGGTATGTGGGGATATTTAAGAAGTATTTTAATTATGCCTAGGCTGTTAATTCTAAGAGTATACCAAAGTAAGAATATTCTGAGGGGGCTGTATTATGATTAATGTATATAAGAATCTTTTGAAAGTAAATAGTTTAATTATAATTCTATCTATACCTTATTTTTCTTGGCACAGACTAATTTACATTCGAGAAGCAAATTGTAAAGTATAGGAATTAGTGAATTGACGAAAGATTCCATTTTTGCAAAAGACATTTCCTTCACCTATAGCTTGAGTAATTTTGAAATTTATACTAAGACTAAAAACTTACTGTTGAGTTTTTCAGAAGTCAACTACCATACAGATGTAATATCTGCATATGAATACAATAGGGATATATTTTTGTGGAAGCAACTAAGTAAAGGAAATCGCATTCGTTTTTACTTTTCTTTTTAAAAGTGATGTCTAGCTCTAAAGCTAGGATCATTATTTATTTTACCCAGCGTATCCATATATTAGTTAATAGTAGATGCTATGCGTTTTTAAAGGAAAGACTATCATATCATACTAGTACAAGATTTTGTGCCAAGGCTAATAATAGCGGATTGGGGAGTCTCATGGTTCTTAAGAAGTCTAGCACTATTTATATTTATAGTATTCTAATATGCTATTGGAGACATCTTGATAGATTCCTTTTAGCTGTGGATGCTGTACGAGGAGTTCGAGGTGTGAATTTATGGTTTCTTGATCTCCTCTCACAGCAGGTCCAGTCTGCATTTCGCTTGGATTTCCTTGCAGAAGTTTGTCTACAGTGTTCTGAATCAATGGTTGTAAAATATTGAAATCTATGTTCTCCCTTTTAAGATAATCGTGGGTCAAGGTATAGATATAATTCGTGAAGTTATTGA
>Ga0078894_10002506_pt1 | contig 13902 bp, 12 predicted proteins | sample LauGreSu1BDMLBSD_2_FD_67506 | JGI IMG/M metagenome (GOLD analysis project Ga0078894, IMG submission 67506) | Freshwater lake microbial communities from Lake Michigan, USA - Su13.BD.MLB.SD (version 4) (version 4) | ecosystem: Environmental > Aquatic > Freshwater > Lake | place: Lake Michigan...
ATCCCCGCCCGCGTCCTCTGATATGCGTAAAGCCCTGCTGATCTTCGGAGGCGTGATGCTCGCCGGCCTGCTGGCCCTCGTGCTGGCGGCGGAGTTTTCGCCTCCCCGTCCGCGGGGATTCACCGGCGATCTTAACCAGGCACTGCCCGAAGTCGCCGGCTGGGTGCGAAGAGAGATTCCGATCGCGGCCAGTTCGGCAGCCATGGCCAGCGCCCAGGGCATCCTGAATTACAGCCAGGCCAAACAGATCCTCTATACCAAGGGCGGGACGCAGATCCTCGTCTATGTCGCCTACTGGGAGCCAGGCAAAGTATCGGTCGTCGACGCCGGTTCGCATAATCCGGATTCATGTTGGGTGAATAACGGCTGCGTCCGCACCGAACGGGTTTATTCCGTACCGGGCAGGGTGGGGGAGCGTGAGCTCCTGCCTTATGAGCTCGGCCAATATATCGTACCGAACGGCGGGAAACAGAATGTCGCCTTCTGGCATCTCGTGAACGGTGAACCCAATCGTTATGAAGATCAGGAAGCCGGCTGGCGCAACGGACTGCTCGGCCGCCTCGAACGCCTGCCACTCGTCTGGAAAGATATTCGGACGTATGGACTGAATCAGAAGAATGAGCAGATGTTTGTGCGTATTTCATCGGGGGCCAGGATGGAGGATTTGTTTGCAGATCCGGCGAATGGGGCGTTGTGGCAGGCCCTAGCCCCGCTGGGGGTGTATGGGGATCAGAAGTGGCGGTAACACTACTTCGTTCCGGGTGGCGGGTGGCAGCCCCGGGTGGCAGGTGGCGGATGGATTCAGGTGGTAGGTCACTCGAGCTTTTCCCCACGTGACTTACGGGAGATGATGAGACGGTTTAGCATTCTGCAGACGACGGAATAGTCTTCGATAGCGCGATCCGCCTCTGAAGCAGGAATCGCACCCAGTTTACCAGCTACACCGAGCTGGCTCTTACATTCTTCGGCGGACGCGATCGCAATTTGGAAGAACCGAATTCCTTCTCGGCTGTACCTGCGTCCATCTCCTTCTGCGATATTGCTGGATACCGACAGGCCCGCACGGCGAATTTGATTACGCAGTACCCCATCACCTCGATACAGGCGGCCATCGGTCAGCCGGTAAATCCTCTCAGATAGCTCGTTGGCCAAAGTCAGTACGCGTAGTTGAATAGGAGCAGCACACATAGTCAGACCTTTGCCCAATCCTGGTTAGGTTAAACGCCAGACACTACCCAGCCTCACCTAGGCCCTTCCCGCCACCCGCCACCCGGGGCTGCCACCTGCCACCCGAGAATGTCCTGCATCTAACTGTCCGGTTTCCGGTCTCCCCTTGGTGGTTAATTAAATCCAACTCCATTTTAAAATGAATCCGAATAGAATCTACTTATCCCCACCGGATGTAGGCAGCGCCGAAATCGAACACGTCCTAGAAGCCTTCCAATCCAATTGGATCGCGCCGGCGGGTCCGAATCTCGACGCGTTTGAAGAAGATTTCGCCATCCTCGTCGGTTCGAAACATGCCGTCGCGGTCTCTTCCGGCACCGCCGCCCTGCATCTCGCCCTCCGTCTCGCTGGCGTCGGCCCGGGCGACGAAGTCCTGTGCTCTTCGCTCACCTTCATCGCCTCCGCTTCGCCCCTCACTTATCTCGGGGCCAAACCCGTCTTCATCGATTCCGAAGAACGGAGCTGGAACATGGATCCCGCGCTCGCGTGTGCGGTCATCGAGCAGAAAGCCAAGGCCGGCAAGACCCCCAAGGCCCTCGTCCTCGTCCATCTCTATGGCCAATCGGCGGACATCACCCCCATCAAGGCCTGTTGTGATAAGCACGGGGTCAAACTCATCGAAGACGCCGCGGAAGCGCTGGGGGCGACCTATGGCGAAGCCTCGCCCGGATCCTTCGGTTTGTTTGGCATCCATTCTTTCAACGGGAACAAGATCATCACCACCGGCGGCGGGGGCATGCTCGTCACCGACGATGCCGAACTCGCCAAGCAGGCGCGCTTCCTGGCGACCCAGGCCCGGGATGCCGCTCCGCATTATCAGCATTCCACCATCGGATATAACTATCGTCTGAGTAATATCGCCGCCAGCATCGGGCTAGGACAGCTCACGCGTCTCTCCGGCAAAGTCTCCCGCCGCATTGGACACTTCAAAGCTTACTCCGAGGCGTTCAAAAACCTGCCTGGCGTGACCATGCAGCCTGAGGCATCCTGGGGCCAGTCCACCCGCTGGCTGACCTGCCTGACGATCGATCCTGCCATCGCAGGAATCACCCGCGAGCAGGTCCGACTCGCGCTGGAAGCCGAGAACATCGAGGCCCGCCCCGTCTGGAAGCCCATGCATCTCCAGCCCGTTTTCGCGGCGGCCGAAATGCACGGCGGCAAAGTCTGTGAACGCCTCTTCGAGCATGGCCTCTGCCTGCCCTCCGGCGCCGGCATGAATGAAGCAGACCGCAACCGCGTCATCGCGGCATTCACGAAGGCCTTCGCACGGTAGGGGTCGGGTCTGCGTCAGGACATAGCTGCATCGGGTAGGGGCGCGACGGTGTCGCGACCTTAAAAGCAAGGCCGGACGCGTCGCCGACGCGTCCCTACCTCTAGACACCTTCGATGCGCCGGCCCCGGCTACCTTTGCTAACCTATACACTCTAATCTTCCCTCCCTTGCCCAAACCCGCCGTCATCGTCTTCGCCGGTCCGCGCGACCGCTATCAGTCCGCCTTGGCCCTGCAGGAGAATCACGCCTTGGAGGCTTTGGTCACAGAGGCCTATTTCTCGAAATTCTGGGCGACGACAGGGCTCGCCGGGAAGAACTTCCATCGCTTCGCCAAAGCCAGGCATCATCCGGACATTCCCGCGACCAAGGCGGTCCGATCTTACGGCGCCTTCGTGCATTCACTGCAGGCGCGCTATGACCGTCGGAAGGACTCACCCCATTTCGCGGAGGCTGACCGTCTGCTCAGCGTCAAAGCCGGCCAGGTTGCGCTCGCCCGGGGCGCGCCGCTCCTCGCTTATAGTTACTATGCGGACGCGGCCTTCCGGATGATGGAAAACTCTGGACTACGCAGGGTGCTTTTCCAGGTCCACCCTAACGGAAAATACCTGAGGGAACTCTTTCAGCGTGAAATCGAGAAAGTCCCTGAAGCGAGGGCCTCACTCATGGAGGAGACCGAGATGTCACCCCTGTTCGCGCATAATGACGACACCTTCGTCCGGTCTGACGCCGTGATCTGCGCCAGTTCGTTCACCAAGCATTCCTTGGCGTCTGCCGGATCGCAGGCACCTGCGCATGTCGTCGGATATGGCGTCGACCTCAACCTCTTCTCTGCCCGGACCGAGGCACCCGTCGCTAAGCCGCTTATCGTCGGTTTCGTCGGCGCGCTTTCCCAGCGAAAGGGAGCACGTTACTTACTCGCGGCCTTGGCCTCTCTCCCGAAAGGCGCCGCCAAGCTCATCATCTATACCCGCGCCTCGGTGGATCGGGACCTCATCCGAGGCTTCGAAGGCGTCGACGTCGAAATCCGTGGCGGACTCTCCGACGCTGCCTTGGCCGCCGACATGAAGCAGTGCGACCTCATCGCCTTGCCCTCTATCGCGGAAGGCTTCGGCCTCGTCATCCTCGAGGCAATGGCCTGCGGAGTGCCGGTCCTTTGCACCACGAGCACGGGCGGGGCGGACTTCATCCAGCATCGCCAGAACGGACTGCTCATCGAACCTGGCAGCGCCGAAGCCATCCAACAGGAGCTCGATTGGGCCCAAACCCATCGCGACGAACTCTTCCAGATCGGCCAGGCCGCCCGTCTCGAAGCCGAGAAGCACACCTGGGCCGAATATCGAAGCAAGTTTTTCGCAGCTTACCTCGCCTCTATCTCGGCTTAATTTCAGTTTTACACCTTTGCACAGGAGCATCGCTCCGGTTGCACCTTTGCACTTCCTTTAGCCGCATGGTCTCTGCTTCGCAGCAGTTAACCATACCAGCAGATCCCCTATTCACGTTCCCATGCCCTTTGCCCGTATCCTTCGCTCCAGCGCGCTCATGGGTGGAGCTCAGGCCGTGACGCTAGCGATGGCGTTCCTGCGCGCTAAGCTGATTGCGGTACTCATTGGGCCGGCCGGCATCGGGCTCATGGGTGTGTTCAACGCCTTTAACGCTAATGTCTCCACCGTCGCGGGATGGGGTCTCGGCACTTCAGCCGTGCGCACCGTTGCTGGGGCCGCTGAAGCTGATAAGGAGCGAAAGGTCGCCGCGGTCCGCACGCTCGGTCGCCGTCTCGCTTGGGCAGGATTTTTCGGCGTCTTGATCTTAGTGCTCCCCGTAGGCTACCTGACGTTCAAGAGCCAGAACTACGCACTCGAGCTACTGATCGCTGGACTTGCGGTGCCCTGCGTCGTCGCCACTGGCACGTGGACGGCCTTGCTGCAGGCCGGTGGACATATCGGCAGCATGGCGAAGACCCAGATGGCCTCTTCGGTCGTCGGCCTACTGATCGGGCTACCCTGTATTTACTTCTTCGGCTCTGTAGGGGTCGCGCTGAGTATCTTGCTCGCCGCCATGGCGACAGCCTTCGTCACGTGGCGGGTGGCGGCAGCGCTCAGCCCCGCGACTTCGACGAAGCCGTCGCCGGATGACCTACGCGAGCTCGTCCACCTCGGCATCGCCCTTCAGATTGGAGCAATCCTTGGCGCCATTTCGACCTATCTAATCCGGGTATTGATCTTGCGTAGCCACGGCGACGACTTGGCGGCGGGGCTGGCGGATGCGGGATTTTATCAGGCGGCCTTCGCTGTCACCGGCAGTCTCCCCGGAGTCATCTTCAGCGCGACGAGCTCTGATTTCTATCCACGGGTAGCTGCGGCGAAAGACGAAGACGAAGCACGGTTTATCACCGAGAAGCAGATCCAAGCCTCCTTGTTGCTGGCCATGCCAATCTTGGTGGGCCTGCTGACCATGGGTCCGCTCGCCGTAAGACTCCTGTATGCGAAGGGTTTCGAGCCGGCGGCACCTTTGCTGGAATGGTTCATCTGGGCTATCTTCTGTTTTCTCGTCGGCTGGCCGCTGGGGCTCTGGGTGATCGCCCGCCGGGCGAAGCGCCTCGTGGCGTTCTCCCAGCTAGTCCTCGGGCTTTCCGGCTTGGCGTTGGGGGTCTTCCTGGTGCCAACGTTTGGCGTCCGTGGCGCTGCCATCGCCTATTTCGGCAACGCTGCGGTCTATGCAATCACTTTGCTAGTCTTGTTGCGACGGGATGCCGGCCGATGGATTAGCCCGAAGACCGCTGCGCTGATCACGTCCTGTGCAGCCTGGCTAGTTGTCGCGAAACTTGTGGTCCTGGAGACTGGCAGCGCTTACTGGGGCGCCTTCCCAACGGCAATTACCACCATCGTCTACGTGAGACTCTTTTTCAGAGCTACCGCAAGGCCCGATACCGAAGAGCTTAGCCGATGAAGGTCGGCATCTACATCGACCGTATGGATCTCCGGGGCGGAGTTCAGCGAGTGGTCTCTAACCTCTGCCACGGCTGGGTTCGGCGCGGATGTGAGGTCCACCTAATTGTCGAGAGCGGGGAGGGCGCCGCTTTCCCGGTTCCCGCGGACGTCGTGTATCATCAGCTATCGAAGTGCCACAAGCGTCGCGGACTGAAGGGAATCTGGGATAATTTTTCCTATGTTCGAGGCCTTGGGCAAGTGGTCCGATCCGCGAAGCTAGATGCGGTGCTTGCGGTTTCTACGGTCGCCAACATTCACCTCGCGCAGGCCAATATCCCCAGGAGCGTGGTGAGAATCGGATCAGAACACGGCTATTCGCCGCACTTCCCGCTGCCCTTCCATAAGGAGTGGTTCCGCCGCCGGGCGTACCCGAAGCTGGACGCCATCGTCTGCCCGACCAAGGAGGCCGCCAATCTTCTCGCGCAGACGTATCCGAGAGCACGGACCCTTGGTATCCCCAATTGGCTCACCTGGCCGCTGCCGAAGGGCGACGGATCGACCGGCGCCGCCATCGGACGTCCGGGGCGCAGGACTTTCCTTGCATGCGGGCGTTTCGACAAGCTCAAGGGTTTCTCACGCCTCATCGCGATGTTCGATGGCTTGAAGGAGCGGCTGCCGAACTGGGACCTGGTCATCGTCGGGGACGGCGAGGATCGAGAACTCTTGGAATCTCAGGTCGCTCAGGCGAAGCTTGGCGGCCGCGTATTCTTCACAGGATGGGTCGCTGACATGGAGTCTGCCTTCCGTTCGGCCGATGTCTTTGTCTTCCCTTCCGTCTCGGAAGGCTTCGCCCTTGTACTCGCTGAAGCCATGGCCTGCGGCCTTCCCTGCGTCTCCTATGACTGTAAGGTCGGTCCATCGGAAATCATTCGCGACGGCGTGGATGGCCTCCTTATCCCGGTTAGAGATGAGGCTGCGTTTGCCTCCGCCATGTTACGTCTGGCTGAAGGCGAAACCGAACGCAGCCGTCTGGCCGCGGCTTGTCCGGAGATACTGAGCCGACTCTCCGAAGACGCCATTCAGCCGCTCTGGGCTCAGGTTCTCGGCTATAAGCGTTGAGAGGCGCCGCATGAACAGATTTCTCAAAGCCCTTCTCCCGTTTGCCGTATTCAAGCGGCTATCCATGGCCTACTCGGTAGGACTGACGCTCTTGGACTCTCCTGCCGCGGCCTGGAGTATGGTTTTTGGCCAAGGAGAAAGGTGCCACCGCTTCCGAAGGATTCTACACCCCTTTACCTATCGGCTTACAGTAGCCGATCGAGATGTCGTGATGCAGAATATCGTCCGAGGTGAATGTGTCGGCGGCCGCTTGCCGCCTAAAGCCAAGTTTATCGTGGATGGTGGCGGCTATATCGGCGACAGCGCTGCGGTGTTCCTTAGTCTTTACCCCGAGTCGACCTGCAGCGTTTTCGAGCCAAGCAGCAACGCCGATCTCGCCGAGCAGAATCTCAAACCTTACGGCACCAGGGCGGCGGTGAGGCGAGCTATGCTCGGTCGTGATCATGGACAGTTCCAGATCTTCGAGGTAGGGACTGGCTCCAGGGTTTTCGCTGCAGACTCAGGTGGTGGTCAGCTTCAGGTCTCGACCATGGATGAAGTGCTTCGGCAGTCTCCGACGGGGAGAATCGATATTCTCAAGCTCGATATAGAAGGAGCCGAATACGACATTCTCCGTCCGCCGACACCATGGCTTGCCTCAGTCCAATGCATAGTCATCGAGCTTCATGGCGAAGCCGCCCATCGGGATATCCCCGGCTGGCTTCGCGACGCTGGATTCACCATCGAGCGACACCGCTCAATGCTCTTCTGTAATCGTCCGTCCGCATAATTAGATGCTCGTCGTTCTCACGAATATCCCGACTCCTTACCGCACGGCGTTCTTCGATGCTTTGGCGGAAGAGGCGGCGCGGGCGGGGAAGCGCTTCCATGTGCTGTATTGCGCGAAGACGGAGCCAGGCCGCCACTGGCCTTACGATGCGTCGAAGATCCGCCACGCCCATGCGGTCCTGCGCGGCTTCCACCCCTCGTGCCTCGGCATCCACGCCCATCTCAATCCCGGCGTCTTGGCCGAGCTTAACCTGCTCAAGCCGGACACACTGATCCTCGCAGGTTCGTGGAATACACCGACGATGCTGATCGCTGGCCTCAATATATACTCGCCACCTCCGCGTCGCTTCTTCTGGAGCGAGGGCCATGCGGATGCGGTCTTACACAAGTCGGGCCTAATCGCTTGGCTGCGTCGCCGGATGTATCGCACCTTCGATGGCTTCGCCGTACCCAACGCCAAGAGCGCCGAATGGGCGCTGGCCCAGGCGGGCGGACCTCGCCCAATCGTCACGTTGCCGAACGCCATCGACGCCCAGTTCTTCGCCCGACCTTCCGGCGCCCGTGACGAAGCGCGCCGTGCGCTCGGGCTCGAAGGCGAGGGCAGGGTGCTGGTCCAAGTCTCCGCCCTGACCGAACGCAAGGGCGTTATGGAATTGGCTAAGGCGTTCCTGGCGCTACCGCCTGAGAATCGCCGCGGGGCGAAGCTGGTCTTTGTCGGCGAAGGCGAACTACGCCCTCAGCTTGAAGCCTTGGCGGCCGAATCAGCCGGTGCGATTCGCGTGCTCGGTCAGTTGCCTCCGGAAGAAGTGCGCCGTGTGCTCTGGGCGTCGGATGCCTTCGTCTTGAATACCCGCCTTGATCCGAACCCCCTGTCCGCCATCGAAGCCGCCGCAGCGGGTCTGCCTGTCGTGATGTCCGCCGCCGCTGGCAATATCCACGAAGTCGTAGAAGATCCGAAGACGGGCTTCGTCATCCGTGATATATCAGACCCCTCTGATGCCCTGCGTGCCGTGCTCGCTGCTTCTGACGCTCAGCTCGCTGAAATGGGAACTCGTGCCGTTGAACTGGCCCGGACTCACTTCGACGCGCCTGCTGTGGCCCGTTCGCTCATCGCCCAGCTTTATCCCTAAACATGTCCGCTAGTAAGACGATATTTTCTAAATCCTACCCACGCGATTCGGTGTGGCGGCAGATCGCGCTTTACCCTGCGCAGCGCAGGTTGGCGAAGATGGCCGATATCCATCTCCGCACTCAGCGACAGCTCGTGACCTTCGCGTTCGACGATGTCTCGCAGCAGATCAACGCCCATGGGGTCTACGAGCGACAGGAGCTCGAGACTTTCTTTGCCTGGGTCGAGTCTGTTAAGCCTAGACTCTTCCGCGAGGCTATTGCGCTCGATCTTGGTGCAAACATCGGAAACCACAGCCTGTTTTTTTCAGATCACTTCAAGCACGTGCATGCCTTCGAGCCCAATGAGCGCACCTTCAAAGTCCTCACGCTCAATTCGCAACTCGTGAGCAATATCACCTGCCATCAGGTTGGCCTGAGCGATGCGGCCGGCAGGGCGCACTTCCTGGTCAACCCCGCCAATATAGGGGCCTCTCGAATCGTGCCTGCGGGAACGACGGGCGCGTCCGAGATCAGGCTGACCACGCTCGACGCAGCCGTCCGCGGGATTGCCGAAATCAAGCTCATCAAAGTTGATGTCGAAGGCCATGATTATGCCGCGCTGGTCGGAGCCAAAGAGACCATCCTTGCCCATAAGCCCATCGTTCTCTTCGAGCAGTTTCCTGATGATGCAACCGCAGGCGAGTCCGCTACGGTTAACCTGCTCAGGTCCTATGGCTATCGAACATTCGCCATCATGCGCCGATATCCGCGTGCGGCGACGAGCCTGCCCTCCGCCCTACGCGTAATCTATGCTTTCGTCGGCCGACTGATTTTCGGCGAAACCATGGAAATCGAGGTAGGCGAGAAAGCGCCCGAAGGATATCACGCCATGGTGATAGCCATTCCTGATTGGCTTGAGGCGTAGACACCCGACGACGTTTCGCGACCTCGAGATAAAGGCGCTTAACAGCCAAATGAAAAAATTCCTCGATAAGTTCTTTCCTGGTTTCGCGGCTTGGTATCGCTTCCGCCGTGACCGCCGGCTTTTTGCGGCTCAACGGATGCGTCCGACGGCGCTGGGCTTTGAATTCATCGGGGTCGACGGCATGCCGGAATCACGCACCGCTTCAGGCGAAGTGGACACGCTGCGTGAACTACTGCGCGGACGGGATCTCTTCGTCGATGTTGGCGCTAACTGCGGCCTCTACACATTGATTGCCTGCCATGCAGGCGTGCCGGTTCTTGCCATAGAGCCGAACGACCTCAACTTCCGCCGGCTCCAGGAAAACCTGGTTCATAATCGTTACGAAAAAGCCGAGGCTCTCAATGTGGCTCTCGGCGAAGTGAAGGGAAAATGCCTGCTCTATGGCGGTGGCGAAGGCGCGAGCTTGCTCAAGAATTGGGGTGGGATGGCTAGTACTTATGCCCGTGAGGTGGAAGTGGAGACCTTAGAGGGATTATTGCGCTCACGCCCTTCGACCGAGAGTATCCTCATCAAGATAGACGTCGAAGGCCATGAGCCGGCCGTTCTCTCCGGTGCCCGCGGCCTACTCATGCGAGAAAAGGCGCCCACCTGGATCATCGAGCACTCTTTCCGCGAGAACCAAGACGGCGGAGTTAATCCACGATTCCTCGACTTGTTCGAACTGTTCTGGAACGCCGGCTATCAGTGCCTCACTTTTGATCGCGAACGAAGAATCGTGAGGCGTGATGACGTTGACCGGTGGCTACGCACCGGGGTCCGAGATTTCGGTGACGTGAACTATATATTTCAAAAAGCCTAACCCTCTTTAAAGCCGCGCCTCTTGCGCGGCTTTTTTGTGCCTGATTCGGGAGGTAGGGACGTGATCACCATCGCGTCCGACCTGAACCCCTGACGGATGCGATGTCATCGCATTCCTGCCTATTGCGGGCGCGGCGTAGCCACGCCCCCTACCTTGCGTTCACCATTCGGCGAACGGGGTTACCCGATTTCGCGTAAGAACTCCCCAGGGGTTCGGATAATTAATCCGTATACGCTTCGGCCGAGCAGGTCATGGAAGTCATCCCGATCCAATGTCAGGAGATAGTCCGCCTTTTGGCTTAGGGCTGAAATCACGACCGGGCGATCTTTGGTCGCGCGATAGATAAGCGGCCGATCAAGCGTGAGTCGTGTCACCGTAGTGATGACGGCGGGCCGGATGATTACGTTCCAGCTTAACTCGGCTCTCTTCCCGACCTTCGGCAGATTGAACTCGGCTTCGCGGAGACAGTAGTCCGCGGTCATGAGTTGCCAGCCGCGACTCGCTGCGTGATCGAATAGCAGGCGCGAAGCCCCTTTTGAGGACCCCGCCGCGGCCAGAAGCACGCTCGAGTCCAGGAAGAGCCTCACTTCTTCCGGCGAAAGGCCTTCAGGTCTTTGGCGTCGGCTTCGTCGTTGAGTACCCACTGGCGGATCGTGGCCTTCGGGATGTCGCGGATGGGCATGGCGACGGCAGATTGCAGGAAGAGCCCCCCGTCACGTTCTTCGACGATGACCAGCGGTGAGCTGACTTGGTCTAGCTTCAACCGACGACGGAGTTCCGGGGGCAGGGTAAGCGTGCCGCGCTTGCTGACGGCGAGAGTATAGGTCATGCAGTAATACTGCATTGCAGTAATACGGCATCAAGAGGGAAAAGACCCTAGACCAGAGGCAGGGACAGCACCACGTGCTGTCCTTTTTCTTTTCCGGTCTCTGTCTCGAGGTAGGGACGCGTCGGCGACGCGTCCGTCTGTTCCCTTGCGGTCGCGACACCGTCGCGCCCCTACCCGATTCCCTTAGGCCTCAAGGTAGGGACGCGATCACTATCGCGTCCGCCCTGAACCCCCGACGGATGCGATGTCATCGCATCCCTACCTCGAGGGTGCGGCGTAGCCACGCCCCTACCTTGCGTTTACTATTCGGCGAACGGGGTTACACGGCCCGCACCCGCCACCTGCCACCCGGAGCTGCCACCCGCCACCTGAAGTGGGCCTCTCACCTTTGCACCTAGGTCGGCACGCAGTGCCGACCCTACCTCCGCATGAATTTCCCCCTATACTCCATACTCGGAACTCTATACTCTGGGTTCGCCGATAGATCGGCGAACCCCATGCCCCGCATCCTGGCTCTGACCTGCCTTCTGCTGCTCTCCGTGACCGTTCGCGCGGGCGGTCTTTTCGACGCCGGCGCCTGGGCGCCCATCATCCTGCCGACCGAGCCGGAGATCGACGAGCTCGCCGCCGCCCGCTCCCTCGCCGATTGGTGCGAGCGCGTCACCGGCGTGCGCCCCGAGACGCGTTATGAAGCCAAGGGCGTGCGCAGCCCCGCCTTGGCGATCTATGTCGGCAAGACCGCCGCCGCCCGCTCCGCCGGAATCAAGGCTCTGGCCGAAGAGGGCGATACCGCCCGTCGCGCGGTCGTCGGCCAGTCCGTCTTCCTCGTCGGCAATAACCCCGCCGCCACGCGTATCGCGGTCGGCCGTTTCTGCGAACAGCACCTCGGCGTCTTCTTCGCCTTCCCGGGCGAGCTCGGCGCCGACTGGCGTCCGCGCTATCAGATCGGCTTCCCTGTCGCCGACGAGTTCCGCCCCGACTTCCGCTGGCGCCAGCTGAGCGGCCTCAACGAACTCTCCGAAGACTGGGCCTTCTCCGTCGGCTATGGCCGGACCCCAGGCTTCTCGCACGGGCTCTATCGCGCCTTCGACCAGAAGCTCTGGAAGCAGGAGCCGATGCTCTTCCCGATGGTCGGCGGCAAGGCGGTCGAACCGAAGGGCGACGCGCATGATCCGAACCCGCACCTCGACAACCCGCGCGCCCCGGAAATCGGCGCCCAATACGCGCGCAGTTTCTTCCGTCAGAACCCCGACGCCTTCTCCGTCCCCCTTGGCGTCAACGACACGCTCAAGTTCGACGACTCCGCGGAGTCCGAAGGCTGGTATCGCGAACGTCCGGTGCGCACCGACTATGTCTTCAGCTTCTATAACGCCGTCGCCGACTCGGTCTGGGCGCCCGACGGCGACCTGAAGGGCGAGCGTCATGCCATCGGCGTGCTGGCTTACCTGCAGACGCTCCGCGCTCCGACCATCAAGCTCCGCCCGTCGATCTTCCCGTGGGTGTGCGCCGATCGTACCGCCTACGGTGACCCGGCCTTCGCCGCGCAGGACAGAGCCAACCTCAGCGCTTGGGCCAAGTCGGGCGTCCGTCGCCTCGGCGTCTATGATTATCTCTACGGCGCCGAAGTCGCCTCGCCGCGCGTCAACCTGACCGCGCTCATCCAATCCATCCACACCAGCTACACCGCCGGGGCCCGGGGTTGGTATGCCGAAGCCTACCCGCTCTGGGCCTTCGACGCGCCCAAGCTCTGGATCGCGGCGAAGCTGCTCGAAGACCGCATGGCCAATACCGAGACGCTGCGTCGGACCTGGTTCGACCGCGCCTATGGTCCGGCGGCCGACGAGATGATCGCCGCCTACGCGCAGATCGAAGCCGCTTGGAAACGCGACGCCATCGTCGGCGGCAAGGATCAGTTCCTCCGCCACTTCCATGACCAGCGTGGCGCCCTCGTGCTCTCCGCCGGCGAGATCGCCGCGATCAGCCAGCACCTCCTCGCCGCCCAGCAGATCCTCCGTGACCCGACCAGTGACGCCGCCGCGCGTCGCCGTCAGGCCTGGCGCCTGGGCCAGTTCACCGAAGCATGGGACCTATACCTCGGCTTCCGTGAACTCGTCCAGGCCCGCAAGGTCATCCCCTCCGCTGAAGCCCGCCTCTCCGCGCTGCGTCGCCTCACCGCCGCCGAGTCCGCTTACTCCACGAAGGAAGCCACCTTCAATCGCCGCTGGGGCGCCTATGGCCAGCCGGTGAAGTGGAGCCTCTTCTCGGGTGAGAATCCCCGCGCCCAGTGGTCCGAACGCTTCCTCGTCGAAGGCGCCGACGCCGCGCTCGCCCAGTGGGCCGCCACCGATCAGCCCAAGGGTTGGCTGGCCTACCGCGTCGCCCAGCAGGGTGCGACCGCTCCGGTCGCGCATCGTTATGACTTTGCCGAAGCCGAGACCCCGACCGACCTCGCTCCGTCTTCGTTTAACCATCGTGGCGTCCTTCGCTCTGGCCTCTGCCTTGTCGGGCCGGGAGGCAAGATCGGCCCCATCGCCGCACCGGTCGCGCTCAAGGCAGGACAGCTCGTGCGCCTGCAGTTATGGACCTGGACGGCCGAGCTGCCCGTCATCGAGAATCAGCTCGTCGTGACCCTGCGCTTCACCGGTCCGAACGCCCGCTCCGAAACCCGGCAGGTCTGCCAGTCGCGCCAGACGATCGTCCCGGCCGTCGTGCCGGCCTGGGCCACCGGACTCGAGTATGAGCTCAGCTTCACCGGCGGCGCCTTCCCGCAGGAAGCCACCGTGCAGCTGATCGACCTGCCTGCCGCCGCGGCCCGCTGATGCTCAAGCGCGCGTTCGATATCGGCTTCTCGCTGGGCTGGCTGATC
>Ga0078894_10002509_pt1 | contig 13877 bp, 13 predicted proteins | sample LauGreSu1BDMLBSD_2_FD_67506 | JGI IMG/M metagenome (GOLD analysis project Ga0078894, IMG submission 67506) | Freshwater lake microbial communities from Lake Michigan, USA - Su13.BD.MLB.SD (version 4) (version 4) | ecosystem: Environmental > Aquatic > Freshwater > Lake | place: Lake Michigan...
GCTTGCAATTAAAATATAAAAAAGACAAGACTGTTTTTCAATTTCAATATCAATACACCACGCAGGATAGAAGTTATTTGAATGACAGCGTTGATCGCGCATATTTAATTTACGAGAATAACCAGTATGCTGGTAAAACACATTTTGCAGATGTTTTTTTGTCAAAAAATTTAGGGCAAAATATACAATGGATTATAGGTTCAGACTTTAGACACGGATCATACAATCAAACCTATGAAAGCATAAGCGTATGGGGACCTTATAACGAAAATTTTAAGGACACTTTTCAATTTCAAAACGCATTATATGGTTCTTTAATCATTAATGACGCTTCCAAAAAATGGTTACTTGAATTAGGCACAAGGTACAATCATCATTCTCGCTATGGTGATAATCAAACTTTTACGATTAGTCCGTCTTATGTGATTCAGCCTGGACTTCGCTTAATTTCAAGTATCTCCTCTGGATTTAAAGCGCCAAGCTTATATCAAATAAGTTATAACACACAATTAAAAGCTGAGACTTCAGTGAGCTCAGAAATTGGAGTTGATTATATATCCAAACCTGTTGATGCGAGAGTGGTTTATTTTAACAGAACCATAAATGATGGTATTGACTATAACTATATTGATTACAACTTTTTCAATTTCATCAAGCAAAAAGTAAATGGACTAGAAGTGGAGTTGAATCACAGATTACCACAAAACCAAAGAGTAAGTGTAAACTATACTTTATTAAATGGGCAGGAAACCAATCAAAACCGAATTACCACTACTGATACGATTACTTACAACTACCTATTAAAAAGACCAAAACATAGCTTACAATTACAATATAATGTTGGATATAAAAAATGGGATGTATCCATTTCAGGCCGCTTTATAAGTAGCCGATATGATGTAGGAGGTTATGCCACACCCGATGTAAAATTAGATTACTATACATTATTGAATGCGCATATTAATTACAAAGCAAGCAGGGCTCTTAACTTTTTTATAGATATGCAAAATATTTTAGAAGACCGTTTTCAAGAAATTTATGGATACAATACTATGGGTAGAAATATTCAAATAGGATTTAGACTGCATTAATTTAACTAAGGATTCCTTAATAAAAAAAGCTTTGTATCTTCATGCAAAGCTTTTTTTATGGAAATTAAAATAGATGAACTTCTTACGATTGTTTTTACCTTATTCGCGGTGATTGATATTGTGGGTTCCATCCCACTATTAATTGCGATGAAAGAAAAAACAGGGGCCATAAAATCATTGAATGTGACGCTGATTTCGGGAGGACTTATGATTTTATTTTTATTTCTAGGTAAACCTTTTTTACAATTACTGGGCTTGGATGTTAAATCATTTGCGGTAGGTGGCTCTATTGTGATTTTTTTGCTAGGACTTGAAATGGTTTTGGGGCATGAAATTTTTAAGGGAGATAAAAATGCACAGTCTGGTGCTGTGGTTCCCATTGCATTCCCAATTATTGCAGGTAGTGGAACATTAACTACGATCATGTCACTTAAAGCCAACTTTGAAGAAGCTTATATACTTGGGGGAATTGTAGTCAACTTAATTATTGTCTTTATTGTTCTTAAGTCACTCAACTTTATCGAACGTATGCTAGGGCCCGGAGGCCTTCTAGCAGTACGTAAGTTTTTTGGGGTGATCTTATTAGCAATTGCTGTGAAAATATTTTCAAGTAATATTGGTGCTTTAAAAAGATAAAAACATAAATACTATTTAAACTAATTTAAAAACTATATCTAGCTTGCACCACATAATTTCTGCCTAATGCAGATATGCCACTCGCAAAATAACGATAATTCAAATCGGCAATATTTTCGATTTGAAAACTAAAATTTATATTTTTACTTGGTTGGAAACTAGTGTTGATATTCCATATTTGCCAGCCAGGCATACCGTCTGGCGTTGCATAAATTTGATTATCTTCTCCGCTTATGCTATAATCCTCAATACGCTTCCAGACATTGAATACGGTAAATAGTTCAGCAGAAAATTTATTGACATCTTGTTTCAAACCAATCCTTCCATAAGTAGGCGGAATATGGTCTAATGGTTTTTCAGCATTCAACCCATTCACCTCTTTATTTGAATACCTTCCCTTGGTATAAGAATAGGTAGCAGCCAGCAATGTTTTTGGAGTGATGTTGATAGTACCATTGATATTGAAGCCATATACATTTGCAATCGCTTTATTTTGCATAGCAAATACATCACTCATTATACCTTGATATAAAATCGAACTGGCATTGTTCCATTTAAATTTATCAACGACTAAAGCATTGTTGAATCTAGTAAAAAATACAGACCCACCGATTGTATATTTATTGGTGGTTTTAGAAATATTTAATTCTGCATTATATGTATACTCTGGTTTAATGTCTCTATTGGGCACGACAACATATCCAGTTCTTGTATCAAATACTTTTGTCAAGTCATCCACATTAGGTGCCCTAAATCCACTACTTATGCCAAATGCAACTCTAAAACCATCAGATCCATTGTAAGCAAATCCCAGATTGCCAGTCATTGCTGTATTGTTTTGAGAAGCATTGGTAAATGGGAAATGCATTAGTGCTGTATCAACAAAGTTTGCATTCAATTGAACATTGTTTAAACGAAGTCCACTATTCATCACCCAATTGCCTTTTAAAAACTTTGTATGCTGAGCATATATTGCATAATTGGACATATTGGTTGGGCCATCGCTATACCTTGTTGCAATAGCGCTACGCATATTGTTAGAAATGTTATTACGATAAGCTGTTGAGCCTACTTCATTGTAATATGCTTCAACCCCAATATGCAAATCACCAGCTGCATCCTGATGCAAAAGATCCACATTAAAGCCATAGATATCAACTACTTCAAATCTATAATCTTTATTATTCGACTTGAATCTTCTGTTCACCCTACTCTCTTCCAAATGTTGGTAGTTTGCATTTACAGAAAGGTCTTGAAAATAACCTTTTAATTTTTCTTTGCTTAATTTATACCCTAACAAATTGCGAACCTGCGGACCATAATACCATTCTGCAAATACTGGTAAGCCTTTATTCGTTTCAGTCAATCGATCGTATCTGTTGATATCAGAAGAATTTGAAACTTGTATATTTAAAACATGCTCCGTGTTTTCATTTGGCATGTACAATACCTTTTGCAGTAAATCTATTTGAGTATAACCACTAAGTTTTTGAATATTCACAGCTGCACTATTGTCTTTCACCACATCAATATTATTTTCACGTGCCACATAAAAAAGTCTTTTTCCAAAATCAGGATAGGTAGATAATCTTTTATTACCTTGTCGCATGTCTCCAAAAATACTATTGGTAAAAGAAGTTAGATAAGCCCATTTATTGTTGGCGATATTTACATCGATATGTTGACGATTTTCATTTTGTCCATTGCCATAACGATAAACAACATTACCCGATGCTTTCCAATGCGCTTTTTTTGAAGCCACATTAGAAAAAAATAATTGAGGTTGCTTTGTAAATAAATTCACCACTCCGCCCAATGCATCACTACCATATAAGGTAGAACTTGGTCCATATATAATTTCAACCCTACCCAAAATCATATTATCAACTGTGATAATGTTTTGTAAATGTCCAGCTCTAAAAATGGCACTATTCATACGCACCCCATCTACCATTAATAAAACCCTACTCGCCTCAAAACCTCTCACCACGGGACTTCCACCACCAGCTTGACTTTTCTGAACAAATACTTGTCCAGAGGCTGTTAAGATATCGGCCGTATTTGCTTGTTGCTGGATCAATACCTTATCTGTTAAAGAAACTACGCGCTGTATGATGTTTTTGGATAATGCCGGAAACTTATTCGCATAAATGACTACATCTTGTAACTTTTTTGTAGTCGTATCAGATTGCGATATCGCATGCAATGGCATTCCCAAAAACAATACAGCACCTATAAATAGACGCATATATTTATTTTATTTGAAAAAAAATGGTCGAGCATAAATCATCGACCTGTCTAAATAAAATAGACATCTTTTGGCGGCGGGGAAACTTGACCTAAGTATAATGGAGTCAATCTGTCTTGGTAAGTTGCATATCTAAGTTGATTCGACACTACACCCACTTTCAAATAAGCGGTTTCAACCCATTGATCGTATAATGAAAAATTAAAATTGCTTTTTTGTTTTTTAGATGACCGCTGTCCTGTCATCTCTTTATCTGCATTATGCGATTTATGTTGCTTAGCAACAATTTCCGCTTCGTCTTTATCTGAAGCAGCAATTAATTCCCAACCCTTATCCGTTTTGGTCAAAGAAACAATATCATAAAACATGCCTTCATGACTAAACTCTCTTCCTTCTTCCTCCCACTCATATCCATCCGGCAAAATAAACTTATCCTTTAGTTGCAATGAAATTAAATGGTCTGTATCATTTTCTGAATATGCTTTTGCATATAATTCACTGGCATCAATATTTACGAATCTTTCCTGTTCATGCAATTGCTCCTGCACCCAATAAAAAAGGGTTAAACTACTTGTAGAAAGTAATAAGGCAATTAAACAAAAAATAGAAATGCTTTTCTTCACCTTAACAAGATACAACAAATCAGGAAAACTATAAACCGTAGGTGGATCTCATTGCATTAAAAAGGGTAGAAATTTCTGATGCTATTAATGGTCGTTTGTAAACGCGCATATTATAGTAAGTTCCCGGACATACGTCAGTAAAACCTGTGCCCGCATTACCATGCCTAGCACCAAAATATAAACCATTCGTAGACAGACCTCCACTTGGAAGTGAAATAGAAGTCGTTCCCAAACTTACGCCGTCCACATACACAGTAAGGCTGGTTCCGTTAAAAACAAAGTCATAAAAATGAATCGTATTAATTCCAGAGAATGTGTAGCTCTGTAATCCTCCCGCTGGTCCAATATTAATTGATGTGGAGGTCAGAAAATAGGCCAAATAGCCTTTACTACCAGACCATGTTTCATTTCCCCAAAATGTTGCCCAAAAACTACTAGGAGTAAGCGATGCAACAATTGAAATAGTGAAATAATTAGATAAATTATAGTTTGTAGATATATATTTACCTGATCCCAAAGTGTACCCTCCTCCATTAGAAGCAACATAAGTAGGCGATCCAACTAAAGTTCCATTATTCCCTGCCCCACTTAAATCCGTCCAGGTACTTCCGGTGCTTGGAGGCGTACTTAAATCCATCGCTAAACCATAATCAAAACGTTCCCTGGATCCATTATAATTTAAAAGAGCTTCTGATGCTTTCAAGGCTCTATTAAAAACATGAAAGGCTCCTAATCTAAAACTACCGTAACCTCCGTCTCCCAAACTGGTAGCATCTAATGCCCCAATACCATAAAATAAATTGGTGGGAATTTCCTTTGTAATACCTGTTAAGGAACCTACGTTTTGTCCATTAAAATAGGCAACCATGGTGGAAGTTGCTTGGTCATAGGTAAAACCAATATAATACCATCTATTTAATAAAGGCGTTATTGATGAGGTAATAGTTCCATTATTCCATACCCTAAATTTCAAAGCACCACCCGCCATTTCAATAAGAGAAGCATGGTAGGAATCATTTATTACGCGCTGTCCTAATTCCGATACAATCACCCCATTGCCTGTGATGTATATCCAAGCAAATATAGATACAGACCTATTGATCATATCAGGCGTTAGGCTTGTATTGGTTAGTATATAATTACCATTAGCCCTAGTAAAGTTAACATAACCGGGACTTGCTACATAAGTCATGGCACTGCTTGAAAGTGTACCATTTGAATTTCCCCATAAATCCACCACGGTAGTCGAACCACTACCTGAATAGGAATTGGTCTTATCAAATTCATAGTCAAGCACCATACCGGAAGTAATAAATTTAGGAGGTAAATAAGCTCCCTGATAAGCGGTCGTAAAGAATTGTCCGCTCAATGCATTGGTACAAAAAATGAACAAAAATAATAACCTGAAATACATCAATAACTGCGTTAAATAGTGTGCAAATATAAGCAAGTTTAAAGATTTGGGCCATTTGACCGAATTGCAGCGAATTGGGATTTTATATATTTAGTGGAGACGTGAAAAACGAGAGAAATGAGTGCATTTCTTTCATTGAGAAATCGAATCATTTCTCATTTTTATTCGTAATTTAGGACACATAATAAAACTAGCTTATGGGCTCGATTTCCTTATTAGCTTTAATCATTGCCGCCATCGCCTTTTCTGCAGGCGGAATCATTGTTGGTAAAATTTTAGTGAAAGGTTCAAAAAATCCACAAAAAGGTCAAGCCTATGAATGTGGTATTCCTACTAATACTTCACCTTGGCAACAATTTAATGTTGGGTATTATTTATTTGCGTTGCTGTTTTTGATATTTGATGTGGAATTAGTTTTCATGTATCCATGGGCAGTGGTGGTGAAAAAAGTAGGCATGGTCGCACTCATTGAAATTATCGTATTCATATTTATTTTATTCATGGGCTTTTTATACGCTCATAAAAAAGGAGCACTCAAATGGAATTAAATGAAAACATTGCTGGTAATCCCCCCTTTCCGGGTATTATCCACGAAACACCAGGTGGTGGAATTGTTGTAAGCACTTTTGATAGTGTTATTAATTGGGCTCGTAGCAATTCATTATGGCCATTATCATTTGCAACAAGTTGTTGCGGTATTGAAATGATGTCCACTGCTTCAGCCAAATATGATTTTTCTCGTTTTGGTTTTGAAGTAGCACGCGCCTCCCCTCGTCAAGCCGACGTTATTATTATTGCAGGTACCATCGTAAACAAAATGGCCCCCGTTTTAAAACGCTTGTACGATCAAATGGCCGATCCTAAATATGTAATTGCTATGGGTGCTTGTGCCATTAGCGGAGGTCCTTTCTTTTATAATACTTATTCAGTTGTAAAAGGTGCTGATCATATTATTCCAGTGGATGTTTATATTCCAGGATGTCCTCCTCGTCCCGAAGCTTTATTACACTCTTTAATTTCTTTGCAAGAGAAAATTAAAATGGGTATGACCAGGGATCAAATCAGAGATGAATTTAAAGGACAACCACAATAAATTATTGACTAATTCAGTACGTAACGATACTTTTTGACTATGACTAACGAAGCAATTAAAGAATTGATAACCGCTCACACGCCAGCAGCAACTTATGATGAAACAGGCGAATGGTTAAATATTATAGTAGACTCCAATGAATTAAAACCACTTGCAATTATGCTTAATGGACAAGCTATGCAAATGGATTTTTTATTTTGTTTGACCTGCGTTGATTATAAAACGCACTTAACCATGGTGTATCACTTAACTTCTTCAAAGGATCGAACAATTAACATAGTCATAAAAGCAAATATTGATCGAGTAGACCCTAAAATAGAAACCGTTTGTGATATTTGGCGTACTGCGGAATTTCATGAGCGTGAAGTATTTGAAATGTTTGGAGTTCATTTTATAAATCATCCAGACTTAAGAAAATTAATTTTGGAGGATGACTTCAAAGGCTATCCTTTGAGAAAAGATTTTGAAGATCCTATCAACATGATAAAATTATAATTGGACCATGTATAACGAAACTGAAATTATAAAAGACACTACCGAACTAGGACCTGATGGGGAATTAGTTATCAACATGGGACCCCAACACCCTGCAACACATGGTGTATTGCATTTAGTGGTAACCCTGAATGGAGAAACCATTAAAAAAATTGAACCACATTTAGGTTATATCCACCGCTCTATTGAAAAAATGTGCGAGAGTTTAACCTATCGTCAATTTATTTACGTCACTAGTAGAATGGACTATTTATCCTCTCATATTAATAATACCGCTTGTGCTTTGTTAGTTGAAAAGGGAATGCAAATTGAAGTCCCAGAAAGAGCAAAAGTGATAAGAACAATTTTAAATGAGTTAACACGCATTGCCTCACATGAATTATGGATTGGTGCCATGGCAATGGACTTAGGCGCGTTTACTCCTTTCTTTTATGCTTTCAGAGAGCGTGAAATGATCACCGATATTATGGAAGACACTTGTGGTGCTCGTCTTACTATGAACTATATTGTTCCTGGTGGTTTGATGTATGACATTCATCCTGAATTCCAAACTAAAGTAAAAGCGTTCATTAAACAGTTTAAGGAAAAAGTAACCGAGTACGAGGATTTAGTAACAGGTAATGTCATTTTCCAAAGTCGTACAAAAGGTGTAGGTGTATTAACTGCAGCTGATGCCATTTCATATGGTTGTACGGGACCTGTTGCAAGAGCGAGTGGTGTAAGTTGTGATATGAGAAAAATTGCACCTTATGATGCATACGATCGAGTGGAATTTGATGAAATTATTGAAACCGATGGCGATTCATTTACAAGATATTTAGTACGCGTAAAAGAAATGAATCAATCTATACGCATCATAGAACAACTCATTGACAATATACCCGAAGGTGATTTTGTTGGAAAAACTAAGAATGTTTTAAAATTAGCTAAAGGAGAATTTTATCAAAGAGTAGAAACGGCTCGTGGCGAATTAGGTGTTTACATTGTGAGTGAAGGTGGCACGACACCTCACAGAATTAAGTTTCGTTCACCAGGCTTCTCTAATTTATCGGTATTGGATCATATTTCTAAAGGAAGTAAAATTGGAGATTTAATGGCTAGTATGGGAACCTTGGATTTAGTAATACCAGATATTGATAGATAGATAATTAATTAGATGATTGGAGAGATAAAAAGATTTTGAATGATACTTATAAAAAGATATAAATGTTAAGTTTAGAAAGTATAACAAAAACAACACAGGATTGGTTATTAACTAAGTTCGATCCAACCATTGCTTTGGCAATTGAATGTGTGATTGTAATATTATTATGTATCACTTTATTTGCTGTATTAGGATTGGTATTGGTGTTACTAGAGCGTAAAGTAGCAGCGAGAATTCAAATTCGCCTTGGACCGAATCGTGTTGGACCTGGAGGAATTTTTCAAACTGCTGCAGATACTTTGAAACTTATTATGAAGGAGGGTTTAACACCGGACGCTGCTGATAAATTTTTATTTAACCTCGCTCCATTTGTGGTTATGATAGTAGCCATGTTATTATTAGCTCCAATTGCATTTGCAAAAAACTTTCAAATTTGGGATATTAATATTGGCGTGTTATATATTTCATCGGTATCCTCTTTATCTGTAATTGGAATTTTAATGGCTGGCTGGGCGAGTAATAATAAATACTCATTATTAGGCGCCATGCGAAGTGGTGCTCAGATTGTTAGTTATGAATTATCAGCAGGCTTTGCAGTATTAACCATTGTTGTATTAACAGGCAGTTTGCAAATTTCAGAAATTGTTGCAGCACAAGAAAACGGTTGGTGGTTATTTAAAGGACATATACCCGTAATTATAGCATTTGTATTATACATTATTGCAGTTACTGCCGAAACCAACCGTGCTCCTTTTGACTTAGCTGAAGCAGAATCGGAATTAACAGCAGGGTTTCATACCGAATATTCTGGAATGAAATTTGCACTATTCTTTTTAGCAGAGTACATAAATATATTTATAGTATGTGCCATTGGCGCTACCTTGTTTTTAGGAGGCTGGATGCCTTTGCATATTGGTAGCTGGGAGGCCTTTAATCATATTATGGATTATATCCCTTCGAGTGTTTGGTTTATGGGAAAAACATTTTTCTTGATTTTTTTAATCATGTGGTTTAGATGGACCTTCCCTCGTTTACGTGTTGATCAATTATTAAACTTAGAATGGAAATATTTATTACCAATAAGCTTATTTAACCTTTTATTAGTAACAGTGATTGCAATAATGGGTTGGCATTTTTAACATTAAATGAATTAGACAATGTTTTTGAAAGACTATATATCCGATGTATACAAAGGCGTTAGTTCTTTATTAAAAGGAATGCGCAAAACTGGTTATTACTTTACCCATAGTAAAGAAATTATTACGGAGCAATATCCCGACAATCGTGCTACTTTAAAATTAGCCGATCGTTTTAAGGGCGAGGTAGTTATGCCTCACGATGAAAATAATGAACACACATGTACCGGTTGTACAGCTTGTGAATTAGCATGTCCAAATGGAACCATTAAAATTATTACCAAGTTCGACATCACACCAGAAGGTAAAAAGAAAAAGGCTATTGATGCATTTATTTACCGTTTGGAAATGTGTACACTATGTAATTTATGTATTGCCGCTTGTCCTAGTGATGCCATTAAAATGGTACCCAATTTTGAACATAGTGTTTTTGATAGAAGCAAATTGACAAAAATTTTAAATAAACCAGGATCTAAAATAAAGGAGGGCATCGAATAATGAATATCTCATCAATCCTATTTTACGCCATCTCTGCTTTCATATTAGGTGCAGGGATTTTAGCTGTTACCTCGGTTAAGATATTTCGTGCAGCCATTTGGTTGTTATTTTCTTTAGTAGGAATAGCCGCTTTATACTTTTGGATGCAAGTAGAATTTATCGCAGCTATACAAATTGTTGTTTATGTTGGAGGTATCGTTGTGCTTATTATTTTTTCTATTTTCTTGACTCAGCATTCTGGGAAAGAAATGAATAGCCCACTGTTGAGCAAAAAAATATTTTCTGGGCTAGCCGCGTTATTGGGGACTGCCTTTGTTTATAATTTAATTGCTCACTATGAAGGTTTCGCGTTTAATTCCCCAAAACCATTTAACGCCAATGTATCAGAAATAGGCACACAAATGTTAAGTACTACTTCACATGGGTTTATTCTCCCCTTTGAAGTAGTGAGCATGTTATTACTTGCAGCGATGATAGGTTGTATAGTCATTGCCATGCGCCCTACTCAACCAAATAGTGAGATTAATCCTATAATCGATAAACAATAATTTGATAAAATTCATTCAGCAGTAAAGAAAGTAAATTATGCAAGAGATACCATTAACCCAAATACTATTTGTAAGCACAGCCTTATTTTTTATAGGCATGTATGGCTTATTTACAAGACGTAACTTAATCACCATGTTAATGTCAATTGAACTTATGTTAAACAGTGTGAACATCAATTTTGTGGCATTTAATAAATATTTGTTTCCAGATAATTTGGATGGTATATTCTTTACCTTATTTATTATCACCATTGCCGCTGCTGAAGCAGCTGTGGCCATAGCCATTATTATTAATTTATATCGAAGTCATCATTCCATTGATGTTGAAGATGCAACTGAAATGAAATACTAAAGTCGCAAACCAATAAAATCACAGGAGATAAATCAACTATAATTTATACTAATAACGATGTCAAACTACTTATATATACTATGGATTCCCTTACTACCTCTTGCCACTTTTGTGATATTAGGATTATTTGGGCGTAAATATTTATCAGGCATTGCGGGTCTATTAGGCACAGGGAGTTTGTTAACTTCCACCATTCTTTCGTTTGTTGCTGCAAAGCAATACTTTTTTGTGGATGGCAAAGTGAATGGTGTATTTCAAAAAATAGTAGCATTTAAATTTACTTGGTTGGAGTTTTCACCAAATGTTGCCATTGACCTTGGAATGATTATTGACCCAATCTCTGTGATGATGCTCGTGGTAGTAACATCGGTTTCCTTAATGGTGCATGTATTTAGCTTGGGTTATATGAAAGGCGAAGAACGTTTCGCTACATACTATGCATTTCTTTCTTTATTTACATTCTCAATGTTAGGTTTAATATTATCATCTAATATTTTCCAAGTATACATGTTCTGGGAATTAGTGGGTGTGTCTAGTTTTTTATTAATTAGTTATTATTTCAATAAGCCATCTGCGGTTGCCGCTAGTAAAAAAGCATTTATTGTAACCCGTTTTGCAGACCTTGGTTTTTTAATTGGCATTTTAATTTTAGGATATTACGGAGGAACTTTGGATATTGGATTATTGATTGAAAGATTCACTTCAGCCAACTCTACTCAATTTATAAGCATTACGAGCGCAAGCTTTTTAGGAGCAAGCATGCTTACATGGGGTTTAACTTTACTGTTTATGGGTGGCGCAGGTAAATCCGCAATGTTTCCTTTGCATATCTGGTTGCCTGATGCTATGGAAGGACCAACTCCAGTGTCTGCATTAATTCACGCGGCAACTATGGTGGTAGCAGGCGTGTATTTAGTTGCCAGAATGTTTCCCGTTTTCTCCATGGATGAAGCCGCTTTGAATATGGTAACTTATGTAGGTGCAGCATCGGCTTTATTTGCAGCTGTTATTGCCTGTACTCAAACTGATATCAAACGTGTGTTGGCATATTCTACTATGTCACAAATTGGATACATGATGTTTGCATTAGGTATTTCAAAAAATGGTGGTGAAGGAGGTTTAGGCTACATGGCTTCTATGTTTCATTTATTTACACATGCCTTTTTTAAGAGTTTATTATTCTTAGGTGCAGGCTCCGTTATACATATGGTGCATAGCAATGAAATGAAAGATATGGGCGGATTAAGAAAATTAATGCCAATAACACATATCGCTTTTTTAATTGCATGTTTAGCCATTGCAGGTATCCCTCCTTTTGCAGGATTCTTTAGTAAGGAAGAAATTTTAACTGCTGCTTTCCATGAAAATAAAATCATTTATGGCATTGCATTATTTACTGCTGCCTTAACTAGCTTTTATATGTTCCGTTTATACTTTAATATATTCTGGAGCAAGGAAACAACAATTGCAGCGCATGGTCATGATAGTCATTCCGCTCATAATCATGATAGTCATGGTGAAGGTCCGTGGGTAATGAAATTACCATTACTCATTTTAGCTGCTTGTGCAGTAGGCGTAGGTTTCATACCCTTCTCTCAATTGGTTACTTCAGACGGTAAAGCTTTAGAAACACATATTGATCTCGTTTTCTCCATCGCACCTGTGTCCTTATCAGTATTGGCAATTTTATTAGCTGCTAGTTTTTATAAAAATCAAAATGACAAATCCGATAAAGTAGCAAATGCTTTTGGTGGGTTCTATACCGCTGCCTATAAAAAGTTTTTTGTTGATGAGGTATATATTTTCATCACTAAAAAAATAATATTCCCTTTCATTGGACAACCCATTGCTTGGGCAGATAAAAATATTGTAGATGGCTTTATGTTATTATTAGCAAAGATCACTGCAAAAATTTCTGAATTAATTAAAGGACTGCAATCTGGTAAAGTTCAAAACTACGCGATGTACTTTTTTGGAGGCGTGGCCATACTTTCTATATTGTTTATTTATATCTGGAAATAAAATTAATAGTACCACTAACGCACTATAACATTATGAACTTAACATTACTAATATTAATCCCCTTTATCACTGCACTTCTAATACTAATGGTAAAGGGCTTGCAACAAATTAGAATCGTTGGCTTAGCGGGAGCTGTGGCACAATTAGGCCTTGCTGGTTGGTTATTAAAATTATTCTTATCCGAAAGAGTCGCAGGTAATAATGCTACTTATTTATTTGAATCAAACCAAACCTGGTTTAAGGCTTTAAACATAAATTATCATATTGGTATTGATGGTATTGCTTTAGCGATGATATTACTAAGTGCTGTCATTGTAGTAGCAGGTATATTGGTTTCTTGGACTATGGATAAGTTAAGTAAAGAATACTTTTTCTTATTGATTTTATTAAGCATGGGAGCTTATGGTTTCTTTATTTCATTGGACTTGTTTACATTATTCTTTTTCTTAGAAGTAGCGGTCATACCTAAATTCTTGTTAATTGGAATTTGGGGAAGTGGAGACAAAACAAAGAGCGCTATGAAACTGGCTTTAATGTTAATGGCTGGTTCGGCACTAGTAATGGTCGGTTTATTTGG
>Ga0078894_10002510_pt1 | contig 13876 bp, 12 predicted proteins | sample LauGreSu1BDMLBSD_2_FD_67506 | JGI IMG/M metagenome (GOLD analysis project Ga0078894, IMG submission 67506) | Freshwater lake microbial communities from Lake Michigan, USA - Su13.BD.MLB.SD (version 4) (version 4) | ecosystem: Environmental > Aquatic > Freshwater > Lake | place: Lake Michigan...
AACACCAGGGTGACCGAACATCCGAAGATCTCGAGCGTGCGATAGCCGCGCCGCGGCAGCGCTTTGCCCAGAAACCGGATGGTGACATTCGACTGGCTGAGGAGCCCTGCCGGGAAGGCTGTTGCGATGATCACCGCCATCACCAGGCTCAGGATGTCGGTGAGGCCGGGCAGGCGAGACCAGCCCAGATAGCGAGCGGCACCCTCGTAGGTGGTGAGCGCTGCCGCCACGCACAGGCCGGTGAAGCCAAGTAGCGCGAGCCGGTCGGTGAGTCGCGCGAACCGGCGCGCAAACGATTCCGTCACGGCGGATTCTTCAGCCGCGGATTTTCTTCAACTGCGCAACCGCCTCGGCATAGATCTTTTCGCCGTTGGGCGATTTCTGGATCCACCATTTGTGCACCGCCTGTGCCTGCTGGGCATAGCGTGCCTTGTCGGCGGCCGCGAGTTCGGCGAGCTGGATCTTGGCGTCTTTCTCGACGGTGGCCCGGATTTCCTGGCCTACGCCCTCGTAGGCCTCGCCCGCCCCGCGCGCAAGCGTGGTGCCGCCGTGCTTCATGACGGCGTCCTGTACGTCCTTGGGCAGGCCATCAAAGGTTTTACGATTCATGAGCAGGAGAAAGGGGATGACCCCGATCGGTGCCAACTGATTCTGGCGAACCAGGGGCAGGGTCTTGAAAGTGCGCATGCCCGACCAGCTCTGGATCACGCCGTCGAGTGTGCGGCGCTGCAGACCCTCGTTCATTTCTGGGCTGTCCATGGTCTCGGCGCTCGCGCCCATCACCTTGAGCCACTCGGCATGCACCGCGCCCACTGACCGGATCTTCTTGCCCTTCAGTTCATCAAGCGACTTGATCGGGTTGGCCATCCAGAGATTGGAGACCTCGGTGGCGAAGAAGCCGACCAGATGAACATCTTCGATGCCCCGCAGCATCTTCTTCTCGCACAGATGCCAGCCGACCAGCGCCGCTTCGGTGGCGTTCTCAAACAGAAACGGCAACTCGAAGAGCTGCATGTCTTCGAACTGCCTGCCGTGATAACCGGGCAGCACCCAGGCGACATCGGCCACCCCGGTTCGCACCAGATCGAACTGCTTGAAAGCGTCCTTGCCGAGCGAGCCACCCCAGAAACCCTGGAAACGGGCGCGGGTGCCAACCTCCTGCTGGGTGGCAAGCATCCAGGGCTTGATGACTTTTGCGACGCCCACCGACTGTTCGGGCACAAACGTGGCGACCTTCACCAGCGGGCCTGATTGTGCCTGCGAGGGTGAAACCAGAGAGCCGGTAGCCAAGGCGCCGGCGGCGTTGAGGAGGTGTCGACGGGTGGGGTTCATGGGTGTCTCCGAAGTGGTGTGAGGCGCCACGTCTGTCGGGTGGTTTCGCCGTAAGGGTGGTGAGTGTAATTCGGCCCGCTGGTTTTGTGCGCGGGCCGGAGGGCCTCTGCTGAAAAATCGAAGCCGCAGGCGTGGCCAGCGCGATCAGTGGCGGGGGTCATGCCCCAGGACCTGTTCAATGAGCGGTCGTGCTGATTCGGGCAGCGCGTCGCCACGCCATGCGACATGCCCGTCGGGTCTCACCAGGACCCAGCGCCGCTCATACAGCCGGTCATGCGCAGGGCTGGGTAGCGTGCGGTGGCGCAGTTCAACCCCGTGAACACGGCAGGCGGCTTCGATCGCGGCCCGCGCCGGGGCGGCGGGGTCTGCGGGTGTGTCCGACGCGCCCACCAGCACCCAGTCGCGGCCGAACCAGTCGAGCGTGCTCGCGCCGCGCAGGCTCTGATCCGCTGTCAGCCAGGCATGTGGCGCGCGCGATCCTGGCCAGGTGCTCGGCACCACCTGCGCAGGATCGTCGGGCGGCTCGGGGCTCCCATCGGCCGCCACCACCGGTGAGTCGATGTAGCGGTAGCCGAGGTGCAGGCCTGCCGAGTTGAACTGCCGGCTCATCCAGCGGATGCGGGGGATGATCCGCGCGCGGGCTGCCTCGCCGGCGGGGCTGTCCTCGTCGATCTCGGGCGGCACCTCGTCCATCACCATGTCGATCTTGTCGGAGTTGTTGGCCGAGACCACGCTGTTGCGAACCGCGATGGGCTTGCGCTCGATCTCGTAACTGTCGAGCAGGCGCTCACCCGCCTGACCGGCTTCAAAGGCAGCAAGCTTCCAGCCCAGATCCATCGCATCGCCGATGCCGGTGTTCATGCCCACGCCGCCGGTCGGCACAAACAGGTGGGCGCTGTCGCCTGCCAGGAAGACGCGCCCGCCGGCGGAGCGCCACTGCCTTGCCACCGACTGGTGGTGATGCCACTGCGTACTCGCGCAAAGCTCAAAGGCGAACGGCCGGCCGACCGCGCGGGTGAGTACCTCGCGGGCGTCGATCGATTCCGTGCTCTTTGAGTGATCGAGAAAATAATACTGAAAGCTCCAGAGCTCGATCCCGTCGATTGCAGTGAAAACGCCAAAGCTGTCGGGCGCGAACACGAAATAGAGATTGCCCAGCCCCTTGCCGTGAATCGAAAGGAATTCCCTTGATCGGAAATAAAAGCTGACATTTGCGCGCATTTTTCCGCGGCCGTTGTAGCGGATGCCGAGTGTGCGCCGGATTGCACTGGTGCCCCCGTCGCAAGCCACCAGCCAGCGACTGCGAATCTGGTGTGACGCACCGCTCGAGAGATCGGTGGCAAGCGAGGTCACGCCGCTGTCGTCTTCCTTGAAAGAGTCAAACCGCCAGCCGTGACGCAGGTTCACACCGGACTGAGACTGGGCGAACCGCCAGAGCACCGGCTCGAGCGCCTGCTGACCGATCTGCGTCTTGTAGAACGGTGACCATTGCAGCTCTCGCCAGCGGGCCATCACTTCCGGCGGGCGTTCGACTGTCTGGCGGATTGAGGGCGAGGTGATCCGGTAGAGCTCGTGTCCGGCAAGCCGGCTTGAGAACGTGATGAAGTAGTTGACCTCGGGCGGGAGGGCGGCGCGGTAGATGTCATCGGTGATGCCCCAACGCCTGAAATATTCCATGGACCGGGCGCCCAGGAGGGTGGCCTTCGGATGCTCGGTAGGTGCCGTTCGGGCCTCAAGCAGCGTGCAGGGCAGGCCGCGCCAGCCGAGTTCGCCGGCAAGCGACAGGCCCACCGGTCCGCCGCCCACGATCAGCACGGGGGTTTCGATCACAGATCACTCCAGACTGGGGTTGCCGTGTCTGATTCTAGAACGTCAAAGACCGATAGCGGGCGCGATCGTCTGCGGCTGGCGCCCGGGGGCTGGGCGTGCTTCGCCACCCGGGTACTCCCAGCTTAAGATGCCAGGCTGCCTTCCCATCAACGTCTTCATCGCCGCTTGTCCATCAATACCCGCCATGAGTGATGTCGTGATCATCGGTGCCGGCGCCGTCGGTGCGTGTATAGCACTTGCGCTGCTCGCCGACGGTCACCGCGTGACAGTTGTTGAACCCCGCCCCCCCGGCGGCGACCATGCAGCCAGTTTCGGTAACGGGGGCTGGCTCAGCACCGCGTCGGTGGTGCCCATGTCGCTGCCCGGCCTCTGGAAAAACATCCCGCGTTATCTGCTCGATTCCGACGGTCCGCTGGTCATTCGCGCGGCCGCACTGCCGCGGCTTGCGCCCTGGCTTGTCCGCTTTGTGGCGGCCGGACACCGTCTCGATCGGGTCGCTCTTGCGGCGCGCGCGCTGTCTGCGCTGCTTCATGACGCACCGGCCCGCCATGCGGCGCTCGCGCGCGAGGCGGGCGTCCCCGACCTGGTTGTTCAGTCGGGGCTGACCTATGTCTACCCGTCAAGGAAAGCATTCGAAGCCGAATCGCTCGCGTGGCACTTGAGGCGAGACCAGCGCGTAATCTGGCGCGAAATCGATCGCGACGAACTGCGCAGCCACACACCCGCGCTCGCGCCTTCTTACGGCTTTGGCATCGAGGTGCCAGCGGGCGGGCATTGCCGAGACCCAGGCGCCTATGTGGCCGCGCTTGCGGCGCTTGCCCGGTCGCGTGGCGCCCGCTGGGTAAGCGGCTCGGCCACCGGATTGATCGCGGAGCGGGGCAGGCTGCGGGCTGTTCGAGTGGGGGCCACCGACATCGCCACCGATTACGCGGTGATCAGCGCGGGCATCGATTCGACGCGTCTTGCCCAGGATGCGGGCAGCCGAATTCCGCTCGAGAGCGAGCGTGGCTATCACGTGGTGCTTCCTGCAGAGAATCTGTCGATGCGCACGCCCCTCATGCCATCTGACGGCAAGATGGCGGTGACGCAGACAGTGCAGGGTCTTCGTATCTCCGGTCAGGTTGAACTCGCGAGCCGAGTCGCGGGTCCCGATTGGCGACGTGCCGACATCCTGCTTCGCCATGCAAAGCGGATGTTCCCCACCCTGACAGTGCCGAGCTCAAGCGAAGGCACTCCAAGATGGCTTGGCCATCGTCCCTCCACCCCCGATGGGCTGCCGGTACTCGGGCGCTGCGAGGGGTTGGGTCAGGTGCTCTGTGCGTTCGGGCACGGACATGTCGGGCTAGCCTCGGCTCCCGCCAGTGCGGAACTGCTCGCCGACCTGATTGCGGGCCGCGAACCACGGATTGATCCCCTGCCGTATCGGTCGTCACGGTTTAACGGGAGCTGACTTGCTGCGTGCGGCTGTCACCGTTTTGTCACATGACATTTCGATGATGCGCGCGAGCTGGGTAGGTTATGCAAGGGAGAATCGCGGATGAGAGTGGGCATCAATGGCATGGGACGCATCGGGCGGCTCGCCCTTCGCGCGGCCTGCGGCGCGGTCGCGCGCCCTGCCGACGACCCGCGCGCGGGCAACCGCCTGGACGTCGTTCACCTCAATGAACTCAAGGGCGGCGTCGCGGCCACCGCGCATCTGCTCGAATTTGACAGCGTGCAGGGTCGCTGGCGCGAAACCATTTCCTCGGAAGGCGACGACACGGTCCGGCTGGGCGATCGCAGGCTGGGATTCTCGGCGCATGCGACCGCTGGCGAGATTCCCTGGGGTGATCTGGGCGTTGATCTGGTGCTGGAGTGCACCGGCAAGTTCCTCACGCCCGAGACGCTTCAGGGGCATCTCGATCGTGGTGCCAAGCGGGTGATCGTGGCGGCGCCCGTGAAGGTGGGCGATGTGCTGAACATCGTGGTGGGCGTGAACGATCACCTCTACCAGCCCGCCCGGCATCGCATTGTCACGGCAGCCTCCTGCACCACCAACTGCCTTGCGCCGGTCGTGAAGGTGGTGCATGAACATCTGGGCATCCGCCACGGACAGATCACTACCATTCACGATCCAACCAACACGAATGTGGTGGTGGATGCCCCGCACAAGGACCTGCGCCGCGCGCGAAGCGCCATGCTGAGCCTTGCCCCCACCACCACCGGCAGCGCCACCGCCATTGCGCTCATCTATCCCGAGCTAAAAGGCAAGCTCAACGGTCATGCGGTGCGGGCGCCGGTGCTCAACGCCTCGCTCACCGACTGCGTGTTTGAGTTAAAGCGTGAGACCTCGGCCGCCGAGGTCAATGCGCTGTTCGCGCAGGCGGCTCGCGGCGCGCTTGCCGGTATTCTCGGTTACGAGGAACGCCCGCTGGTCAGCGCCGATTACGCGCGCGACACACGCAGTTCTATTATCGATGCGCTCTCCACCATGGTCACTGACGGCACGCTGCTCAAGGTGTACGCCTGGTATGACAACGAGATGGGCTATGCCTGCCGGATGGTCGACCTGGCCTGCCAACTCGAGCGGCAGGGTCTCTGAGTCATTGTGAATCCAGGCACCCGCAACTACGCGATCGTTACCGCCGCCTACTGGGGATTCACACTCAGTGACGGCGCGCTGCGCATGCTGGTGCTGCTGCATTTCTACCGGCTCGGCTACTCGCCCTTCACGCTCGCGTTTCTGTTTCTGCTCTATGAGGCGATGGGCGTCGTGGCCAACCTGATCGGTGGCTGGCTCGCGACCCGGTTCGGGATCGCACGAATGCTGGCGGTGGGGCTTGCCACGCAGATCACCGGGTTTGTGTTGTTGTCGGCACTGTCTTCCGACTGGAGCGTTGCGATGTCGGTCGCCTGGGTGGTGCTCGCCCAGGGTATCTGCGGCGTCGCAAAGGATCTCACCAAGACCGCGAGCAAATCCGCGATCAAGCTGACCGCGGGCGAGGCCTCCGGGCAGTTGTTCAAGTGGGTGGCCTTTTTCACAGGCAGCAAGAACGCCATGAAAGGCGTTGGTTTTTTTCTTGGCGGCGTCCTGCTGCAGGGCCTGGGGTTTCAGCAGGCGCTGTGGAGCATGGCGGGCCTGTTGCTCCTGGTGCTGGTGGGCGTCGTGTTGTTCGTGCCCAGGTTGATGGGCAAGAGCAAGGCATCGAAGTCCGCCCGGGAGCTGTTCGCGAAGAATCGCGGAATCAATCTTCTTGCCGCCGCGCGCGTGGCGCTCTTTGGTGCACGCGACGTGTGGTTTGTGGTGGGCGTACCGGTGTTTCTCTACGCCGCAGGCTGGAGCTTCACCATGGTGGGCGCCTTTCTTGCACTCTGGACGATCGGCTATGGCGCCGTGCAGGCGCTCGCCCCGGCGCTGGTTCGGCGAAGCAACGACGGGCTGAGCGCCGAGGTGCCTGCTGCGCAACGCTGGTCCGGGCTGCTTGCGCTGGTTCCGCTCGCGCTTGCGGCGCTGGTGATCGCGAAGGTGCCGCATCTCGAGTGGGTGGTGGTCGGGGGCTTGGCGGTGTTTGGGTTTGCCTTTGCGGTCAACTCCTCCGTTCACTCCTATCTGGTACTTGCCTACGCCGGGTCCGAGAAAGCGGCCGAGGATGTGGGCTTCTACTACGCAGCCAACGCAATGGGCCGCTTCTTTGGCACGCTGATGTCGGGGCTGCTCTACCAGTGGGGCGGCCTCGCCTGGGCGTTGTCGGGTTCGGCTGTGCTGCTTGCAATCTGCTGGGTGGTCACGCTCGCGCTTCCCGTGCAATCGCAGGCAGGGGCTGGCGCCACCGCGGGTGATCTCGACCATGGCCAGCCGGGCAGGACGCCATAAACGAACTGAACGAGCGGGGCGCAGTCCGGGGGCGCGTGCATCAGTTGCTGAACGTTTCGCGAACAAGGATGCGGCCTGCGCCGAAGCTTGCCGCAATCGCTCGGGATCAAAAACGGCATCGATATGTTGACGGTCTGATTTTTTGCGCTATACGATGCTCGGATGAGTTCCCAATCCGATCCGCAGCCGCGTAAAACCGGCAGCCCGAGCTGAAATGGCGCGCGCCGCTGTGCTGGTGCGGGCGGTGACCGAGACGTCGGCATTCATTCTTCGCGTAGAGCGGCTCGCCATCATTTTCTTGATGGCGCTTTTGCTGGTCCTTATTCTTGTCAACGTCGTCACGCGGTACGCTGGTTCGTCGATTTACTGGATAGACGAGTCAGCGGTCTTTTCGGTGGTGTGGCTGACCTTTATCGGGGGCTCGGCGATGGCGCGGCTTCGGCTGGATTTCGCCATGTCAATGCTCACTGACAAGTTGTCATCGAAGTGGGCCCGCAGGGCCAAGATTGCGGCTGGCTTGTGCGTTGTCGGATTCGCCGTGGCGCTTGCTGCGATGTGCGCATTCTGGTTCGATCCTATCGGTATGGCGCAGGCTGGGTTTGACGCAAAGAAATTCGCCGCCGCTTCGTTCAACTTCCTTTACACCGAAAAGACGCAGACGCTCAACTGGCCATCTTGGGTGCTGTACATCGTTGTCCCGATCTTTTCTGTCACCCTGTTCTTTCATTCGCTCGCCAACGTCCTGGAGGACCTGCGCCTGGCCGCCGCAACACGCTTTCCTGCCTTCGAGCTTGGTAATTCGCAGGGTATCAACTGATGCTCACCCTGATAGCGTTCGCGGCAATTTTGCTGATAGGTGTTCCAATCGGTTTGTGTCTTTGCCTGGGAGCGATTGTCTATATCGCCGATTCCGGTAACCCACTGCTCTTCAACAACTATCCGCTGCAGTTGTTCGGCGGGGTCGATAGCTACGGCCTGATCGCCATTCCGCTCTTCATTCTGATTGGCGAAATCATGAACGCTGGCGGCATCACCCAGCGGATCGTCCAAATGGCAACCGCGTTTGTGGGGGCACTGCGGGGAGGGCTCGCCTATGTGAATGTCCTGGCGAACATGATGGTTGCGTCCATTCTCGGGTCGGCTACTGCCCAGGTCGCCATCATGTCGCAGATCATGGTTCCCGAGATGGAGCGCAAGGGTTACGACAAGACCTTTGCCGCCGGCCTCACGGCTTTCAGCGGCATGCTGGGACCCATCATTCCGCCCTCGGTCATGTTCGTCGTCTATAGCACTCTCGCGCAAGTCGCGGTGAGCGATATGCTGGTTGCCGGCATCGTTCCTGGCCTGATCCTGACGTTACTCTTCTGCGTGATCATTGCCATCCTGGGCGTCATTCACCGGTTCCCGGCTGGTGACCCACGCCCCTGGCGCGAGCGCGGACGCACCATCCTCGATGCTGCCCCAACGCTGCTCATTCCCGTGGTGATCGTAGGCTCCATTCTTACGGGGTTGGCTAACCCCACCGAGTCCGCGGCAGTCGGTGCGGTAGTGGCCGCCCTGGTGGGGCGATTCCTCACCAAGGAGTTCAGATTCTCTCGGCTTCCCTCAATGCTGCTCCGTGCCGGTGTTTATTCTGCAATCGTGCTCTTCCTGGTCGCTGCGGCATCGGTATTTTCGTGGGTGCTGGTGTACGGCAAAATTCCGCAAGCGCTCGCCGCCTCGGTTCAGCAGGTGGCGAAGGACCCTACGACCTTTTTACTACTCGTCAGCATTGCGCTTCTCGTGATCGGCACGGTAATCGATGGCGTACCCGGCCTCATCATGACTGTTCCAATCCTGCTGCCGATCGCGACTGAGATCTATGGAATCGATCCGCGTCATTTTGGTGTCGTTGTGGTGGTGAATCTCGTTTTGGGTCTCCTGTCTCCGCCTGTTGGCCTCTGCTTTTTTGTGGCTGCGGCGGTAACCGGGGCGAACCCGGGCCGCATGTTCGTTGTTACTGCGCCATTCTTCGTCGCCGCGTGCGTCCTGCTTCTGCTTCTTTGTCTTTATCCCTCACTTTCTCTCGTCCTCCTGCAGTAACCCACCAATTTTCCGGAGCCATCTATGCCTATTACTCGTCGTGACGTCGTCATCGCAGGCGCAGCCACCTCACTTGGCTTTCCCGCTATTTCGGTGGCGCAATCGCGTCAGATGCGACTGGGCATACTGACGCCAGTCGGTCATCCATGGAATCGGGCGGCGCTCAAGGTTGCTGACCAGCTCAATGCCGAGACGAAGGGGCGCCTCACGTTGACGGTCTTTCAATCTGGGCAACTCGGGAACGAGTCGGCCATGCTGCAGCAGATGCAGTCGGGCGCGCTTGACATGGGTTGGATCATGGCTTCTGAACTGGGCTCGCGCGTACCAGCTATTGCAGCGATCACGGCGCCCTATGTGGTTGATACCACCGACAAGATCGCCAAACTTGTGCGCCATCCGGTTGCCATGAAACTTTTTGACGTGCTGCCAGCAGAGACTGGCACGATTGGTTTGGCATGGGGCATCACTGGAATGCGTGCGATCTTTTCGGCGCGAGACATCCACAAAATTGCTGACATCAAAGGGATGAAGCTTCGCATCAATCCTACGCCTGCCTATCGAGATTTCTACCAGCTGTTGGGCGCCTCACCGACACCCATTCCGGCGCCCCAAGTATTTGATGCCATGTCGAATGGTCAGGTCGATGGATTGGATGCGGACCTTGAGTTTTCCTGGAACCAGCGATTCGACAAAGTATCCAAATCCATTCTTCAAATGAATGCGATCTACATGCCGGTCATCGCATTGGTATCAGGTCGGTTTTGGCAGGGCGTCTCTGCTTCTGATCGCGAGCTGATCACCCGCTTGATCAAGGCGGCGCTTGATATACAGATTGACGAACTGGTCATCAATGAGCCAAAGCTTGTTGAGCAGTTCAAGGCCACCAACGTTCCGTTTCGCCTCGCCAATCGTGCGGACGCGGAAGCAGTGGTTGCGGAGTACGACAAGATTTGGCTGCCGAAGGCTCCGATTCTCGCTGAACTGCGCAAGGCGGGCCGTAGTCTGTAACGCCCGGTTGTTCACGCGATCTCCGATCACCACCGGAGATCGCCCTTTCCAATGCAGGTTGCCCCATGACTGCCAACATCTTCTCTGGCGTGATTCCCGCGCTCATGACGCCCTGCGGGGCAGACCGTCAGCCCGACTTTGCCGCGCTCGTACGAAAGGCGCGCGAACTGGTCGGTCTGGGCATGAACGCGGTCGTCTACTGCGGCTCCATGGGTGACTGGCCGCTTCTCACCGATGAGCAGCGCATGGAGGGCGTGGAGCAGCTGGTGAAGGCGGGTGTTCCGGTGGTGGTCGGAACGGGCGCACAGAATCCGGCGCGCGCGGCGGCAATTGCTGCGCATGCCCAGCGTTGCGGCGCGGGCGGGCTCATGGTGATCCCGCGTGTGCTTTCGCGAGGCAGTTCGGTGGCTGCACAGCGTGCGCATTTCGAGGGGGTGTTGAGCGCGGCGGGGTCGCTGCCTGCGGTGATCTACAACAGCCCGTATTACGGCTATGAGACCCGCGCCGATCTGTTCTTCGAACTTCGTGGCAAATATCCGAATCTGGTAGGCTTCAAGGAGTTCGGTGGCGCGGCCTCGCTCAAATATGCGGCCGAGCACATCGTCGGGCATGAGCCGGGCGTGTCGCTCCTGGTTGGCGTCGACACTCAGGTCTTCCACGGCTATGTCAACTGCGGCGCCGTGGGCACCATCACGGGCATTGGCAACGTTCTGCCGCGTGAGGTGCTGCATCTCGAAGCGCTCTGCCGCGCGGCGGCGGCGGGCAGCGCGTCGGCGCGCGTGCATGCCCGTGAGCTTGATCAGGCGCTGGGTGTGTTGTCATCGTTCGATGAGGGTGTTGACCTGGTGCTCTATTACAAGCACCTGATGGTGCTGGAAGGCAACCAGGAGTACGCGCTCAACCTCAACCCTGCCGACCAGTTGTCGCCCAGTCAGAAGCGGTACGCCGCGCAGCAACTCACGCTCTTCAAGACCTGGTATTCGGAGTGGTCCGTACAGATCGCCCGCCAGGGATAACTTTCGGGGCACGAGGCGGCAGGTCTGCAGCCGGCGCGCTGATCAACAGCGCTCGCAGGGCATTCGCTTGATCAGCCTCGACGCAGGCTGTCGAACCACGCCAGCGTATTGGTCTGTCCTGCCAGGTGTCTGGGCTCGCCGTAGAGCGAAGCCATGAACGTCGCGCGGTGGCTTGCGCCGGCGACCGTTACCTCGGTGGCGAGCGCGCCCCCTGCTGCAATTGCGCGACGCGCCACGGTGGGGTGAATCCCTTCGTCAGCCAGGCCGATGTGAAAGCGGATCGGCGAGTCGTAGTGCCAATAGGTCGCGCTGTTGCGCGCAATCTGGCGCAGAAACGCGCTGTTGGTCTCGTGGGTGAAACTGTCGAAAAATCGCGGCACCAGCAGCGTCGACCCCGAGGGGAATGGCTTGGCCGGGTCAAAGCGCATGTCGTAGGTGCGCCAGAAATTTGCGGCCATGTCTCTAAACGGTGGCGCAACGGCGTGCTGCATCAGTCCCTTGAGGCCGTAGTTGAGTTCGTAGCTTCCCAGGAGCACGATCATGCAGAGCGAGAGCCAGTCGGGTGCGGCGGGAAAGCTGACGGCACCTTCCGGGACGGGATAGGTCTGTGCGCCACTCCAGAAACGCAGGGTCTCGGTTAGTTCGTTGAAGGGGCTCGATACGCTGGTTGCCGCGACCGCAATCTTGCGGCGGCGCAGCTCCTGGGCGAGCCATTGCGAGTTGAGCCCGCCCTGTGACCAGCCGTTGAGAAAGAGCGGACCCGCCTCGATTCCCATGGCACGGAGGGTCGTGTAGCCAGCCTCCAACATGCGAAGGCAGGTGCCGACCGTGACATCCCTGACCCCGTAGGCCTCGCCTCGGCCGTTTCTGAACGGCCCCTTGCCCACGTAGTCGGCTGCAATGACGGCATAGCCCTGGCCAGCGAAGCGGTGTACGTTGAACAGGGTCTCGACTGAATCGGCTGGATACGACATCACAAAGTTGGGGTCGGCGAGCTTCAACATATTGGAGGGCACGCCGTCGAAGGTGAGCACAGTGCCGTGCTGCCAGGACACGACCGGGAGTGCCCCGGTTGCGCCGACCGGTAGCGCGAGCAGCCCGCTCAATGTCACCGCCTCGCCGGTTTCGGGAATGACGAACGGCGCAACCAGTCGATGCAATTCCACGTCGTACCGGGCACCCGATCGGGCGGGATCAAATGCAGGCAGAACCGCAGGGTCGTTGAAGTCGGGATAGGTTCGCGCCACCAGTTGATCGAGCCGGGCGGCGCTCACCCGCACGCTCTGATCGAGCAGTTTGCCCGCAGGCAGCGCCGGGCGCAGGCCGCTTGCGAGCGCCGAAAGAACCGAAGCCGAGTCGGCCGATGCGAGGCCTGGCCAGCCGAGCATCGTGGCGAGGCCGCCCGCCGCGCCGAGCACCGCCCGCCTCGCTGGCGATTGGAGGGACCCCATCCCTGCGAGCGATGGCGTCGGCGGGGTGGGTTCGATGGTTGTCGGGGTCATGGAGAGTGCGCGCACGTTCAGGGCTCCTTCGGGAAGCAGGACAGCGCCAGTTGCCGCTGCCATGGCGTCTGCGTGGCGGAATGGTAAGCCCGACAGCGTGTGGTCGGCAGTCAGACTGCCCGTGGCGGACCCAGAAGCGGATACACGGGTGCGGCCCGCAAAATAAAGCTGAGGGGCACCGCCAGGCCATCCTCCCGCAAGCCCACGATATGGAATGCGATAGCGGCTCGAATCTCTTGTTCGACCGCCGCCTCGGTGTCGCCCGTGGCCACGCATCCGGGCAGGTCCGGCACTTAGGCTGAGACGTTGCTTCCAGCGCGTTCAATCACGATTGCGTACCTCATTACTGTTCTCTAGCCGAGTTCATCTGCGGCGAATGACGCAGCGTTCATACCCATGACGAAGCGCTGAATCGACAAAGCCGCTTCCCGGGCATCCCACAGAAACGCCCGTGGATCAAGAGCCATAGATCGTCCTGCGGCTGCGGTTGATATCGGCCAGCACATAGGGGTTGCGCACTGCCGAGGCTTCGACCAGGTCCACGGCAATGCCCAACAGTTGCTCCAGATCGGTCTTCAGCCCAAAAAATCTGTGCAAGTCCACCGGAGTGTCTGGCGCGAATTCGATCAAGAAGTCTGCATCGCTGCTACCTGGAACAAAATCCTGAGATCGCGCAGCCGATCCGAAAAGCTCCAGCCGCCGAACGCGATATCGCTGGCAAAGAGAAGAGATATCGGGGAGGTGCTTTGCGATCGATGGGTGCATGGTGAAGACCCAAATCGATGGTGGCCAAGGGCGGAATCGCCTTGACTAAACGATTTTGCTCGCCTTCGCTCGCCAAATCGATGGTGGCCAAGGGCGGAATCGAACCACCGACATGCGGATTTTCAGTCCGCTGCGCATCGGTGCGTCTTCAAGCGGCGACCTCGACATATTCCACGCGACTCGAGGGGGCGGGTACCGCCAGGCCATCCTCGCGCAAGCCCTCGATATGGAATGCGATAGCGGTCCGAATCTCTTGTTCGACTGCCGCCTCGCTGTCGCCTGTGGCCACGCATCCGGGCAGGTCTGGCACGTAGGCTGAGAAATTGCTTCCAGCGCGTTCAATCACGATTGCGTATCGCATCATTGCCTCACAGTTTCAGACCGGCCTGCTTGAGTATGCTGTTCAGAGTACCCGGAGCCAAGTCGTCGCTGGGTTTGCCCGCAACCGTCACGCGCCCCGGTTTGACGGCGTGCTTGAACTGACGGTG
>Ga0078894_10002511_pt1 | contig 13876 bp, 15 predicted proteins | sample LauGreSu1BDMLBSD_2_FD_67506 | JGI IMG/M metagenome (GOLD analysis project Ga0078894, IMG submission 67506) | Freshwater lake microbial communities from Lake Michigan, USA - Su13.BD.MLB.SD (version 4) (version 4) | ecosystem: Environmental > Aquatic > Freshwater > Lake | place: Lake Michigan...
GTATATACACATATTATGATAGTTTTTCATATTTTCCAATAATTCCAATTATTCTTGGTTGGATTATTGGATATATGGGAACATATGCAATTGATCACATTGTGTATTATTATACCAACAAATCTCATTCCGACTAAATAATGCAGTATATACAGCCAACCTCATTAATACAAATACCAGACACTGCAATGTATATAATTGCCATCTTAACAGGATTAACATGGAAATTATATGATGATTTTACTGATATCAATCTTGCGGCTGATAACTCATTTATAATGGAAAGTCTCAAAATTGCTATAATTCTTTCAACCACTCTTATGCTAACAAGTAATATATATTTATCTATAATCTTTGCACTCCTAACTGCAGGTGTTCTTATAGAAGGGGTCGCTGAATCAGTGTTCTGGAAAGCAGGCTCCCTTTGTCCTATTATAGGAATTATTTTATCCATAACTACATTTACATATAATAGTGCTGGTGAACTCGCCTTTTTTATATTTAATCTAGTATCATGTATTGGAGTCCTTTTTGCAGAACATATATTATTTCCTGAAGAAATATCTTTTCTAAAAGTGACAGCTCGCCTCATTAATGCACCAGCTATGTTTTTATTTCCCTATTTATTTCCATATTATGCATATTCACCTGCGCTTTGGCTAATTGCTTTCTGGAATTTAGGATATACTATTGCATGGGCTGGACTTCATGTATATCTTTATTTTAAAAAGAGAGTTAGTGCAGACCCAGATGCAGATGGACATTCAAGTGTAGTAGAACCGTTAACCACATCTACTACAGCATCAACCCTAAATGTTGGATGAGGCGAATCCCCATTTCCTCGTGCATTCTTCACAAATAGTATACCCTTTGTCCGTGCAATAGTTGCTCCTTCACCTGCTCCAGCAATCCAAACCTTCATTGGAGACATGCAATAATGTAATTCACTCCCCGCCATAATAGCTGTCCCATAACGAGCCTTGTCCTCCTTTGACAGCATCTCAAAACATGGTACATGATATGTTGCAACTGTCATATTCATATATGTATTCTCAGGGTCTAGAACTGCATGTTTAATATAGTCACGATTGCTCATATATTGATTCTGAATAGCATCTTTTGTAATTATATCAAAAATGAAATCATTGGACCCAGCAATACGTCGACGCTCATTTATTCCAGTCATATCTTCAATACTATGTCCAGGAACACCAATTAGGTGATTCCACAGTGTATTGCCAATAATCATATGATCATGACTCATATCATGCTTGCGACTATCAAGTAGTGCAGTATTATTATGCTTATAGACAACTTCCATAAGTTTATCAAGATTTTTCTTATAACATGTATCAATTCGTGAACGATGTTCTTCTACTCCAGGAATAATAAATACCTTATCAAAGGAAAGTGATGCAGATTTTAGAAACTCCCGCCCAGCATCTGACCATGGATTAATTGTATTTCCAGCAAGAACAAGAACAGGCGCAGATGGACGAATCAACTTACTAAATGGCATACGTTGCACTGCATGATACATCTGACTTGCAAATTGAATTTTCATTTTTGAGCGACGGCTGCTGTGAGCTATTAGATAGAAATTGCTAGCCAACTTTATATTGTCACCCAAGAGTAGAATGTTGGGACAAGCTGCAGCTTCCGCTATTGCAGTATTCTCACAATCATTAACATCCTTATATCCAATTCTTATTAAACGAGTAAATACAAATATTTTAACACATACCAGTGTCCGTTTTATACTTTTCCCTATTCTTGCTCTTGTATTAGGTGTTGCATCTGGTGGCTTTGGAGCAATTAGTGATGTACTAAATAGCTGGACTAAACTTGCAGCAATTGCAGGAATTGGTGCACTCAATCTAACACATGTTTTTAGCTCCTACATTGCATTTGATGAACTCCAGGCTGGTATTGCAATGTCTATTTTTTATACATATCCTTTCTGGAATTTATTAGGATCACGCTTGTTTTTTGGAGAGCGCATTCAATTATGGACTATACCGCTCTTCCTAATAGCCCTTGCTGGAACATATTTAGTTGCATCCGCTGCACCTGAAGCACGTGCTTTTAAACATGAAGCAGATCCAGCTCGCTCACCTGTTCGTGGTATTATCGCTGCTCTAATAGCTGCTCTTACAGAAACAGGTCTCTATTTGGCTGTGCGTGGCTCCTCGTCAAATAATCCATTTGCAAATATGATAATGCTTTATTTAGGAGGTGCAGCTTTATTAGTCACTGGTCTACCATTCATTAAAAAAGTGACTGGGCAGATCTTAGATTTCCGCCCAGAGCCACTTATGCAATCTATGGCGTTTAATACATTTATTGGTTTTGTTGGCACAACACTCATGTTTATGACTGCACGAATGCTTCCTGTTTATATGTATTCTATATTAGCATTTGTAGGTGTTGCTGCTGCATATATGTGGGGAGTTGTATTTGCTGAAGAGAAACCGAATGTGAAGGCGGTGAGTGGTGCAGGGGTTGTATTAGGGGCTATTGGTCTACTTTATTATGGCAGTTAAACCGAGCAAGTCGTGCAGCTCGCATTGTATCCTTTTCAGCGACTGTTGGAAGGGTTATAGGTGTAGCTGGCTGCACCGCTGCAGAAGTCATACCTGGAAAATACATGCCTTGAAATGATGCAGCTGGCTCTGGCTCTGGCTCTGGAAGGGCTGCTGCCACAGGCGCAACAAACTCTACAACCTCCTCCAGCGGCTCTGTAAATTCCACCTCCACTTCACCACCTAATTGCACCACCTCCGCAGGTTCAATGTCTTCCACCCAAATATCAATCATATATCCACCAAGTGATTCAACAACCACTGAAAACTGCGTATGCTTCTGCAATAAAGGAAATTCATTCATTGCAGATTCCATTAATTCACGCATATCTTGATGATACGCTGCATTATCTAGCGGCTTCAACACTATTTTAGTCGCCTTCTCTAAATCATATACAACATTCGCCTTCAGTATAATTGAGCCCGCGTGTTCAACCGGCAAATTCTGCTGGTTATACATTGCAACAGCTCTGCTGTTGCTGTGTTCAAACTGCTGGTTATACATTGCAACAGCTCTGCTGTTGCTGTGTTCAAACTCCTGATATATACTATAAGGAAGATAAATGATATCATCGTTGCATTCAATCGTCGAGTTGTATGGACTTGCAACAGCAACATAGCGCACAAGTCCTGTTTGAGATTCAAGGCGCAATACCATTAATCCACCTGGGTGGTCATCAAACCATTTATTATAATCTCGCAGACTCACGTATGCATATTTACTTGTAATATCCCCGTAGGGCGTCTCTAGAATTGAACGGGCTTGATAATCCATGGCTTGGGGTAGGTTCAACAAGTCTTGTAGCAGCCCACCTTTTCAATCTTTTCACACATTCTAATAGCAATGGAAACAGATGCTCAGAATCAATATATTGACAGCATCCAAACACCTACTGTCCTAATTGCATCGTTGGACGAACCTGCACCAACAGAGAAAGCAGCATCTATTCAGCTACAATTACCCACAGTATATACTCCTAAAAAAACACAAGCAATTCAAACAACCCCTGTATTTCAAATGACACGGCATAAATGGCTCTGTTTTGTGCGTAAAAATAATACAATTGATGAGCTTATTACTGTTATATCGAGTCTTGAACAATTAGATGCCATTGAAAAATTCCTACTTCGTACTCGCTATATTGAACTTTTAATATCAATGAAACGTCGTGCACTCTATTATTCAATCTTATTTCGCAGTCTCCGCCTAATTGTCACTATTGGTAGTTTACTTGTACCTGCACTTCTTTCTGTTCAATATGATACAAATTATAAAGACCAAATGTATTGGGCAACATGGATTATATCACTTGCAGTTACTACTTCAAATGGTATATTTACACTTCTAAAAGTTGATAAAAAGTATTATTTTATACATACAATAATGGAACTTTTGATATCAGAGGGTTGGCAATATTTTGCATTAACAGGGCGATATGGGGAGTCTGGGCATTTGTTGCCATCTGGGACTATACATACACATCATAATATGTTTCAGTTCTTTTGCCATTATATAGAGAAGATTAAAATGAAACAAGTAGAAGAGGAATATTACAAGGGTATAGAATCAAATCAGACTCAAGGACAGTTAGTAATGGCGTCTACAGTGCGAACTGTGAATGATGGTCGTCCAAATAAATTATACCCATTAACGCCGGCTAAAAATCTTGCAGCAGCTGCACAAACTGTTGAAAAATCAACACAACAGCAAATTGATACATTTTTAAATAATATGGCTAGTGGCGTAATTGTAGAAGGAATGGATGATGCGCAAGAAAAAAATCAAACGACTAAGTAATGTATACGCGGAAGCTGCTAAAAGGAGGCGGTATTCCAAAATGCCAATGTCTTCCTAATTGCCCAAATCCTCCTTTTGGAAAATCTCCATTTTGTAGGAAACATGCAAAGAAAGGGACTTGTAAGGTGACATCACCATTAAGTGGATGGGAGCCGCATTATATGCCGACACTTTATAATGGTGCTAAGAAAATTCGCACAAATCATAATTGCTTTGCATATGCGTTTGATATAATGGATCCACCGACAGATTGTAAAGAGGGAGAAGAATGTCGCAAACCATTTCATCAACCCGGTTATTCTGCAGGATATCCAAAGTTCTCTGATACAGGTAAGAAATATTGCCCAGATCTTCTTGCACGTCTCTTTGGGGATATGCCATGGTTACGCCGCACTACATTTGGAAAACGTTGCCGACCAGGACATTCTAAAATTGCTCTTGTAATTGATCCTGATAATGATTATCATTTTTATAGACAAGATTCAAATGGTCTATGGTCGCATAAACCAGGTGGTATGCCTGTAACAAATCGTGATGCGAGTGGAAAACTAATCTATAATCCTGAACTGTGCGATCGTGATTATCGTAAACCTGGTGTAGTAGATAAAGATCAACTCAATTATAGTATATTCTGTTCTTTCCTATGTGTACCACGAACACGCCCTGTGCGAGCGAAACGTGGTGGAGCCCTTGGGCTCAACCAGCTAAGCAGCCTTCGGCGAGCGAAGCGTGGTGGCGGGTTTACTCGCCGCCAGCTAAGTAGCCTTCGGCGAGCGAAGCGTGGTGGAGCCCTTGGGCTCAACCAGCTAAGCAGCCTTCAGTCAAAACAATCAACACGCAAAAAATGTAATCATTTTTAAGCTAAATTAGCAAGCCAGTCTTTGATTACTTGCATGCGTAAAATAGGACTCTCAGGAGCCCATATAGTCAGCGCTTTTATTGCATCTACACGATCTATCGGTGATAAACGTGTCATTGCACGCAGCGCCCTTATAATTTGTGACTTTTTATCGTTTACAGCTTTATTTCCCTTAAATGCAGGATGCATATTAAGTTTATGGAATTGTGTTAAAAGCATATTTCCAATTGCCCATACATCATATTTAGTCCAATATGTAGCCAGCCATTTTGATATATTACGCTCCTTAAATGCTTGACTTTTATTTACATAGTTTTGCAGCTCCTGGCGTTGTGTAAAAGGTGTTGCACCAGAATAAAATGTAATCGGTATCATACCTTTTTTCTCATTAATTGTACGTCCAATTGCAACAGGTATTTGCACATTATCTTCTACAGCTAACCAAAGCTCAATCTCTGGCGGACGCTGTGGAAAACGTGGCTCAAAATTATGTGCTATAATTTCGGATGATGATGTTTTTCCCATTATATGACATAAGCCAAAATCAATAATACGTGGTACATTGGAAGAATCAAGTAATATATTTGCAGTGTGAAGATCACGATGTATAACGCCTTTTAGAGTGGATAGTGCAATTGCTTCAATAATATGCTTACCAAACTCATAAAAGTTAAATGTTGCTGGGCTATACCGATTATTTTTAAAGAATGAGCTCACTGTTTTATCACCACCATAAGGCATTTGGATCATCATAAGACGGTCAACACCCTTTTTTTGTATAATTTGGCAGTCTTGAGTATCTGTGTCTATATCAAAAATACGAGCAGATGGTTTACACATTCCTTTCCGGGGTATTACAAAATAGTTCGAAGCTATCTTATATTCACTAAGGCGCTGCCCAGCTTCAATTTCAGGTAAAAGGTCATCTTTAGCTGCTATCTTAGTTACATCATCGGAATGAGTGGAATCAATTGGTTTGCCCGAATCACATGGTAAGAGTTTATCACGGAAAGCACAGCCATATCGACTATCTTCTCCTAGTCGGCGACCCCCGACGAATCCATTTTCAGCAAACATCCTATAACTGCTCTTGCATGAGATAAGCAGCCGCTCTCAATGTCGCAGCATGAAAGAGAATGCAAACAGCCTTGGCTTTTGCGGCGTTAGGTATTTGCCTTGTAATTGCATGGGAAACAATTATTCCTAAGAAATATAAAGAGAATTTTACAGCAGGGCTAACTGTAAATCCAAAGAAAGATCCTTTATGGGCGCAATTTATTCCCACACGAGCAGATGTAAATGAAAATATTGAAGATGGTGGATATAATGTAGATAAACGATACTTTCATGGATATGTGGATATACAGCGATTAGGTATACCACGTGATTATTGTCGAATGATTGTGCCAAAAGGTAGCGCTGAAGAGGATGCATTCTTTGCATGTGCACTTGCGGGTACAGATGGTCTCTCTTCCACTTCTTATAGAACAAAGACACTGCGTGAAGGGTTTTTACGATCTCGTGATAATTACATGCGCGATGTATACAATGAAGGTCGTGAAAGTTATTGCTCTATTATAAAAGTTGCGGCTGATTCATTCCAAGCCCGTTGTTATCGTGCAGGCGATAAAAAATTCTATGATGTTGATCATCAAGATACTGAGCCGCCCGCAAATATCCAGAAACTCCTTGGCTTTTATGAAGGAATTATGTTGTGGTATCGTTTATTTGATGATATGCGTGATTATGGGCATACAAGCTTTATGACAACTGCAGGAAAACTTACAATTGATGAGACAATTGATAAGAAGAAAACAGAAGGTTTGCATTTTAATGGCAAAGACCAATTTATACGTCTTGGTGAAAACGCTGACCTTCGTTTTGGCAATAAAACACCACTGCGCTTCATGCGTGCATTTAGTGTATGGGTGTATTTTGATGAATTTACCAATAATGCCCATATATTTGATTTTGGGAATGGTGCAGGAGAGGACAATGTATTTTTAGGGATATTTGGGCGTGGTAATATGGGCGCGCAATCATCTACTCTGCGTAAGCAGCTCTGCCAGGATGAAACAAAATCTACTGTCCCAGCCGCGCCATCAGGTGCTCAGAAGGCGCCCGAAGTTCATCCGCGCACTTTAATGGAAACGAGCTCTGCTAATTGCAATGAATTTGACTGTAAAGGGTTTGCTGTTCAAGGGCGTCGTATGGCTGCGTTGCAGCCACCTTCTGCGTCGGTTGGACAAGAAACGGCTGATTTATTATATGAAGTTTGGGATGGCAAACAACGTGTATTACGAGTGAATCTGAAAAATGCTATTGTAAAACAACAATGGACACATGTTGTTATAACCGCAAATAATATGGATGCATTTCAGCCTAGCCTCCAATTCTGGATTAATGGAGAGCATATATATACAAAGGAAAATGCGACACTGCCGCGACGTAATCAAACAACCCATAACTATATTGGCAAGTCAAACTGGGCGGCGGTCACATCTCAATATGAAAATAATGATGAATTATTTAAGGGCTCATTATTTGATTTCCGAGTATATAAGACACCGATGGTGGAGGCGAAGATAAAGGACACGTATGAATATGGTCGTGAAAAATTAGGGCTTGTTTAGTTAGATGAGTTTTATTAATACAACGCCAGCAAATTCTATATATCCTGCTTTGCCAACTGGTCAGACAGTATCTACGGCAGTCCTGCAATCACAGCTTACATCTGAATTAGAACAGCAGTATATGTACGCGTATGTATCATCTGTCGCTGCTGTAAACGGTCCTGTTCAATTTACATCCTATGCGGATTATATTAATTATAAACGTGCTACATTTGCAAACAGGTCTGACCCAAATAGGACTCAATAAAATATATATAATACGTAGATGACAACAAATTATACTAGGAAGAGGACCCAACGTGGTGCTGGTGGTACAAGCTCTAAGCCTGCTGCTGCTGGTAAGCCTGCTTCTAAGCCTGCTTCTAAGCCTGCTTCTAAGCCTGCTTCTAAGCCTGCTGCTGCCGCTGCCGCTGCTGCTGCTGCTGCTAAGCCTGCTGATATTGCTGCACTTGGACAATCTGTAAGGGGGCTAACAAGTGGTGCTGCAAGCATGCGAGCTGCGGTTAGTGACGAACGACGCGCAGCTCGTGCAGAATTAGCAGCTACCAGGAAAGCTGAGCGTGCAAAAAATTCAGAAGAACGCAAAGAGGCTCGTGAAGAAGCAGCAGCTGCTCGTAAAGCGTCACGCGAAGCAGCATCTGCTGCTCGTAAAGCAGGTCGTCAAGTAGCTGCTGCTGCTGGTGAAATTGATAATGCAGCTGGTGTTGGATTAGAAAATATAAATGCAGGTCTACATAATATAGAACGCCTAATTGCAAACGCAAATGAAAGAGCGCGTAATATGGAATATGCAGGTTTATCTAATTCTGCACGTGCACGTGTACATAGAGCAAATACAACTGCAATAAATATTGCATCTAAACGTGATTTAGACGGCTTAATTAAGAAATTTAAGAAAACAAAAAAACAATATAAACAAACATTAAGATCTGCGAATGAACATGCTGATTTAGAAAAGCTATTAGCAGATGCTGATTATTTAGAACGTCTTGCAAATGAATTATTAAAACATATTGAACGCAAAGATACTAAAAATGAGCAGTATCTTCATGCTGCAGTATACAGTCCTAAAAGTAATAGCCCTATAAGCCCAAATAGTGATTAAGTATTTGCAAGTTCATTTGCAGCTTTTTTAAGTTTTTGATTACGTGTTTTCTGAGCATGAATATGGAAATAGTCCTGCTCACGAAAACTGTTTAGCATTTCACAGAACGCATTAATATGATCTTCAGAAACTTCTAGGATTTGAGAGATTGGTTTACGCCCTTCAAAGCGTTCTAGAGGAATTTTAGAAGGAAGAGGTGATTCATTCATTATCTGAGGCGGCTTCTGGCTCTGGCTCTGGCTCTGCGGCAGCGGCGGCTGCTGCGCTACGACGTTTCCGTTTTGCTGGGGCGGCTGCTGCGACTGTACGGAGGAGAGCGCGGCTTCTGTGTTCTTGACTTGCTCTCCAGGCGGAAAGAATAGGTTTTGCTCGGCTTTCCCAGTCGTTATCGAGAGTGAGTGTTTCTCCTTTACTACTTCCAACCCCAAGTCGCAAGGGGGCACCGGCACTGATGTGTTCATCGTCCCAGGCGTAGAGAATTCCTTCGCGCTCGTAGAATGGAACTCCGTGAATGATTGTGCGCTCATAACTCATTGAATTGGCTTGTTTGCACACTCCTAACTGCACCATGAAAATCAAATTTTCATTCTAAACAATCGTTTCTTTTTATCACATACTATTAGAATGGATAAAGCTGCAATATTAGCACTCAAGGCGCGTGCAAAAGATACAACTGTACAAGGGTGGCTGCAAAAGTGGGCAAATGAAGAGTACAGCAAGAAGCAGGTACAGAAGGGTTTGCAGAAGATTGTTGATGAAATGGCTACTAAAGCCGATGCAAAGGATGCCGAAGCGCATTTAAAGAAGTATCGTGATGCTCTCATGATTCTGCCGATTATTTCCGGTAAGTCTGCGCCCAGCAGTGGCAGCCTGAACCGTGCAGTAGCTGAAGTTCGTAACTCCTTTACTCGTCGTGTAACTGCACATCGTGCAGTTGTAAATGCTCGTGATGCTGAGCGTCGCGAGGAGACCTCCCGTCAGAGGGCTGCAGAGAAGGCGGGTCGTATGTTTGCCGCTGCTGAGGCTATTCTGCGTGGTGAAAAGCCGGCGGCTGCAGCAAAGGCTCCTAAGTCTGCAAATGGAGAGGCTCGCTTAGCTAACCTTATAACTCGTAAGGGTCGTGCTCCTGCAAAACAGGCTCAGGTTGATGAACTGCTTGGCTTAATTACTCTAGATAAGCCCCCCAAGTATGTTACTGATGTTGTGGAAGCTATACAGTCCCAAAAGCTCCGTTTCAGCAAGGCGGATAAGCAGAAGGTTATCAAGCAGATTAAGAAGCAGATCGCAGCCCTCCAGGTAGATATCGAAGGCAACTCCCCTAATGCTAGTGCAACTGCCAAGCAGCGCGAGGCTCATGCAAAGAAGAAGGCTCTACTGCAGGCTCGCCAGGAAGCCATGAGTATCCTTCAGGGTCTTGCTGAGCTGGAGACCAACGTAGAGAATAGCGCTGGTTCTACTAGATCTGGTCGTACCAGCCGCACACATCGCTTCATGCGCTGCAACATGGATAAGCTCAACCACCCTTGCAGCTCTAAGGTAAAGATTAACTTTGCTCAGCTGCAGGAAGCTGTTGCTGAAATGGCAGCGAACAATGGTCGTGTTACTCGCCCCGCTGGCGCTGAATCTGGTGCATCTACTGCAGCCCCCTCTGGTACGACTACACGTGCTCCCAGCAATAGCGATAGTGAATAAACGCACGGCTAGCACGGATCAGCCCGTGCACGGCTGTAGTTAAAAGCACGGATCAGCGCACGGATCAGCCCGTGCACGGCTGTCACAAATCAGTTATTATTTTAATATATAAAATGAAAAATAAGTCTTTTATTTTATATATACCGTTAATACTCATTTTGCGTTGGTATATAAATGCCTTGCTAAAAGTCAGCATCTAGCGAAAAGGACATCTCTTCACGAGTCTTACCAACACCCGCCTTTGAATAAGATGTTACTCTCTTCTCAAAGAAATTGTCCTTTCCTTCCAAAGCAATGCGCTCCATGAAATCAAATGGATTTGCAGTATTATATTTACGACCATATCCTAACTGCACTAATAGGCGGTCAGCTACAAATTCAATATATTGCGACATAAGGCGTGCATTCATTCCAATTAGCTCACATGGAAGGGCTTTTGTAATGAAATATTTCTCAATTTCAACGGCTTCCTCAATAATTTCATATACGCGTTCCTGAGAGACTTTATGAACAAGTTCTTTGTAAAGTTCACAAGCAAAGTCGGTGTGAAGAGCTTCGTCGCGGCTAATAAATTCATTGGAAGTTGTCAAGCCAGGCATAATACCCTGCTCTTTTAGCCAGAAAATGGCACAGAAGGAGCCGCTGAAGAAGATACCTTCTACTGCTGCAAATCCAATTAGGCGTGTTGCAAAATCTGCAGTAGGGCTTGTAATCCAGCGTTGCGCCCATTCCGCCTTCTTTTGCACACAAGGAATAGTCTGGATTGCTCGTTGAATCTCCAACTTCTCATCCTTATCCTCAATATAGGTATCAATTAGAAGTGCATACGTTTCACTATGCACTGATTCCATTGCATTTTGAATGGCGTAGAAGCAGCGGGCTTCAGGGAGCTGCACTTCATTGCTAAAACGAAGGCTGAGGTTCTCCATAACAATTCCATCAGAACCGTGGAAGAAACCGAGGACATATTTGATAAAATGCTGTTTGCGCGGGTCTAGTGTGCGCCAATGGGAAACATCTTTGCTAAGATCAACCTCCTCAGGTGTCCAGAAAACTGATACGTGGTTTTTATATTTTGCATAGAGAGTTGGCTTCTGAATTGGAAAAAGCGAGAAGCGGTCAGGGTTCGGTTGGAGAATCGGTTCTACTGCAGCACCTGCAGTCTCGGCACGCTCTAAAAGTAGAGAAGGAATCTCTTGATTACAGTGGATAGCACTCCCACCACGCCATTCTGGGGATTGCATAGGGGCTTTTAATGCATGACGTGCACAGTCTAGAGACATTTGTAGAGACTCGCTTGCAATAGACATCAGGATAACTAATAGAATGACCGGGAAATTTAGGCTTGGGTTCGGAGTAGCCGTATCAGACCACCTAAAGCTTCAACTTTTACAGCGGGCTATTAGGCGGTGATTTTCATGCACCTTTTCTGAGCGCATACAGGCTGCGCAAGCGCTCATTTGCAACATCGGCATTTTAATATATTCCTCTAATAGCTTTGCGGGATCACAAATGGGAAAACAAGACCCTATTATTTTATACATATTTCATCGAGACCTCCGAATAGAAGATAACCTCGCTCTGGCTGCTGCTGCTGACTACGCTGCTTCTGCAAAGGCTCGCATCCTTCCTGCATTCATCTTCACACCCGAACAGGTTGGTAAGGAAAATACATTTAAGTCCAATAAATCTGTGCAATTCATGTGTAAAAGCCTGGAAGAGCTAGACGCTTCTCTGCAGTCAGAAGGAACACGTTTACAAGCCTATTATGGTGATGTATTAGAGGTACTAGAAAAGCTCAAGAAACAATATAATATAATTGCAGTATTTGAGAGCGCAGATTATACACCATATGCAAAACAGCGGGCGGCGACCATTCATTTAGCATGCATGAAAGATGAATTGCATTATGAGACAGCCCATGATGTATATTTAACAACACCTGGTACAATCCTAAATGGTACTGGGCGCCCGTTTCAGAAATTTACTCCATTCTGGGAGACAGCTCGCAGAGTGCGAGTTGCTAAACCACTTGGTAAGGTAGTTTCTCGTAAACTCTGGATACCTTCTAATAGCTCGCAGATTGATTTCATCTGCCGGCAGATTCTGCCGAGCTCTGCCAAATCGCAGACTCTGCATGTTCAAGGTGGCAGATCCGAGGGTCTGCGTCTGCTTGCAGATCTGCCAGCCAAATACAATACAACACACAATCTTGCAGACCATAATTCAAGTCATCTATCTGCGCATCACCATTATGGCACAGTCTCTATCCGTGAAAGCTATCATGCAGCACATGGTCGCAGCTCTCTAACTGAATTTATCCGTCAACTCTATTGGCGCGACTTTTATGGACATATCTGCCATAATTTTAACTTTCTTTATAATGAAAGCCCCTATGAGTTCAAAGGGCGCGGTCCTTGGTCAGCGGATGCTGCAGCTCGTAAGAAGTTTGAGAAATGGTCACAAGGAAAGACTGGGAAGCCTATTGTAGATGCTGGTATTCGGCAGCTCTTAGAAACTGGCTTCATGCATAATCGCGTCCGCTTAGTAGTTGCTTCGTATTTGATAAAGGATTTGAAGGTGTATTGGCGATGGGGTGAGAAATTCTTTGCACAGCATTTAGTGGATTATGATTTTGCACAGAATTTTGGGAATTGGTGCTGGGTCGCCAGCGTCCTTCCATTTTCCCAACCACCATTCCGCAGATTTGACCCTGAACGAACCGCAGAAGCCGTTGATCCTGATGGGGAGTATCGTAAAAAATGGCTCACTTGAGAAATTTATTATAATTCCATGTTGAAATTATATGCGGTAAAAATAAATATTCAAGTTTATTTATATGTTTTTTAACTTGTTGTTTACGAGTTTTATTTTTTTTTCCTCCGCCTGACCATTCTGCTTTATACGTTGTAAATTGTATTTGTTTTATTTTATTATTATTTTCTAAATCAATCACCCATTTCATATTTTCAAAATGTGATGTATTTTCAAATAATATATATAATGCATCTTTTATCCAAGGATATATAATTGCACATTTTTTACGCCCATATTTTTGACTAATTGCTTTAAAAAAATCTGCCCATATATTAGTAGAATTATATAAAGGTTCTAATTCTTTTTGCAATGTATCATTATTAAAATTAAATTTAACTGGTTTATTTTGTGGATTTGTAAAATTGGCTTTTAGAGCTACATATTTATTAT
>Ga0078894_10002516_pt1 | contig 13871 bp, 9 predicted proteins | sample LauGreSu1BDMLBSD_2_FD_67506 | JGI IMG/M metagenome (GOLD analysis project Ga0078894, IMG submission 67506) | Freshwater lake microbial communities from Lake Michigan, USA - Su13.BD.MLB.SD (version 4) (version 4) | ecosystem: Environmental > Aquatic > Freshwater > Lake | place: Lake Michigan, USA...
CAAAAGGATGTGCCTCTGCTTTATCAGCATCTTTTGCCGCTATCATTTTCAAATGTTCTGCACGACCTTTTTTGAAGACCTGACGGCCTTTATCGATTCCTTTTCTCAACTCTTTTTGCTGTTCGATAGGTAATTTGATAAAATCCACACATTCTGAACTACAACAATTTTCAAAAGCTTCTTTGCAGCTATCGCATTGGATAAATAACAAATGGCAGGCCTCATTGATACAATTTGTATGTGTATCGGCTGGTTTGCCACACTGATGACATTCGGCTATTATATCTTCGGTAATTCGCTCGCCCAAACGCTCGTCAAATACGAAATTTTTTCCAATAAACTTAGGTTCAATACCTTGTTCTTTACAATCTTTTGCATACTTTATAATACCGCCTTCCAGCTGAAATACTTGATTGAATCCTTTGTGTTTCATATATGCACTGGCTTTTTCACAACGAATACCCCCTGTGCAATACATCAAAATAGGTTTATCTTTATTATCTTTAAATTCTTCGGCTACTTTGGGTAATTGTTCGCGGAATGTATCTACATCCGGCAAAACGGCATTTTGAAAATGTCCAACTTCACTCTCATAATGATTTCTAAAATCTATAATTACGGCATCGGGATGAGCCATCATTTCATTGAATTCTTTTGCGCCAAGATGCACGCCACAATTTGAAGAGTCAAATGTAGGGTCATCTATTCCGTCCGCAACTATTTTATCACGAACCAAAATTTTTAATTTAAAAAAAGACTTTCCTTGTTCTACCGCAAAATTTCTTCTAATATTTTTTGTCAATGAAAACATTTGTAAATGCGTATCAAAAACTTCTAGATATTTTTCGGGAACGGAAAGCTGTGCATTGATACCTTCATGAGCTAGATAAATTCTACCTTTTACGCCCATTGCATACCAAGCTCTGTAGAGTTCGTCGCGAAGGGCTTGTGGATTTTCAATAAATTTGTAACGATAAAATGAGATGGTAGCAAAAGAATCGGTAGCATTCAATAATTCTTGCTTCAAAATTCTTTTATCTACTTTGTTAGACAGTTGCATGCTGAATACTTTTTTGAGATAAAAAATAAATTAGTGCACAAAAATAACGGTTTTTCTATAAATTAAACGTATATTTTAATTTATTAAATCCTATTTTTGCTACTAAAAATAATCTTATTCATATGAAATTCCTAACCAAGTTTTTGATTTTGACAATATCATTAATTGTCTTTGTATTTTTCTTTCAAGATAATAATGAATATATAGAAGTAAATGCATCTTTAACATCTATCGATTCCTTGAAGCCATTTTTTATTTTTATGATCACACTCATTTTACTCAATACCTTTCTAAAACCTATTTTGAAATTAATTTCTATGCCATTATCTTGTATAACATTGGGCTCATTTTCTTTTGTTATCAATCTTGTTATCGCATTATTGGCCGACGGGATGGTAGATGCGTTCAAATTTCAAAGTATTTCAGTAGCGTTTATATTTAGTCTGGCATTTATGTTTTTGAATGCATTGATTGATTATTTTTCCAAAGATTAAAAAAAAAGTATTGAAAAGAAAAAAATGTACTATATTTGCACCTCAAATTAATTAATAAAAAGAAAGAGTTATGGCATTAACTGCGGAAAGAAAAAAAGAAATATTTGCAGAATTTGGTGGTAGTGAGACAAATACGGGAAACGTAGAAGCACAAGTAGCAATGCTTACAGAGAGAATTACTCAATTGACAGCGCACTTGAAAAACGCAAAAAAAGATAAAAATACTACCTTATCTCTATTGAAAATGGTAGGTAGAAGAAAAAGAATTCTTAGTTATATCATGAAAAATGATATCAACAAATACAGAGAATTGATTAAGAAATTAAATCTACGTAAGTAATTGAAATTCTAAGATAAATTAAAAGCCGATAAATCTTGTATTTGTCGGCTTTTTTTGTAATAAATAAAATATATTAAAGATGAATATGATTAACAAAAAAATTGTAGGAGACAATGGCCAAGAGATTTTCATAGAAACTGGAAAATTGGCAAAACAAGCGCACGGTAGTGTAACGATTAGACAAAATGACACTATTTTATTGGCAACGGTTGTATCGGACTATAAAGCAGGCGAAAATATCGATTTCTTGCCTTTGACAGTAGATTATAGAGAAAAATTTGCAAGCTCGGGACGTTTTCCAGGTGGATTTTTGAAAAGAGAAGCTAGACCTAGCGATTACGAGATTTTGATTTCTCGATTGATCGATAGAGCTATTAGACCTTTATTTCCTTCTGATTATCACGCCAATACGATGGTAACAGTAACGTTGATAAGTGCTGACGACAAAGTAATGCCCGATACATTGGCTTGTCTTGCGGCTAGTTGCGCGATTATGGTTTCGGATATTCCATTCCAAGGCCCTGTAAGTGAAGTACGTGTAGGAAGAATCAATGGAGAATATGTAATCAATCCAGATCAACAAGATTTGCTTGTAAGCGATATGGATATGATTATAGCGGCTACTGAAAAAGATATTATGATGGTGGAAGGCGAAATGAATGAAATTTCGGAAAAAGAAATGGCAGATGCTATTATTTTTGCTCATAATGCTATCAAAAAACATTGCGCCGTTCAAAAAGAATTGGAAGCAGCAGCAGGCAAAACGGCTAAGAGAGAATATTGCCACGAGGATAGTGACGAAGAATTGTACAATGCTATCAAAACATTTAGCTATGCAAAAGTACAAGATGTAGCACGTTCGGCAAGTTCAAAAGAAGTTCGTTCAGAATCATTTGACAAAATATTGGCAGATTGTCTTGAGACATTGACTGATGAGCAAAAAGAAAAATCATTCTTGATCAAACAATATTACGGAAAAGTTAAAAAAGAAGCGGTTCGTAGAGTCATTTTGGACGATAAAACTCGTTTGGATGGAAGAAAAACAAATGAAGTACGTGATATTTGGAGCGAAGTAAATTATTTGCCTTCTCCACACGGTTCGGCAGTATTTACAAGAGGTGAAACACAGTCGTTGACTACGGTTACATTAGGAACAAAAATGGACGAGCAAAGCATAGACGGCGCAGTATTCCAAGACAGCAAACGTTTTATTTTGCATTATAATTTCCCTTCATTCTCTACTGGAGAAGCATATCCATACAGAGGCGTAGGAAGAAGAGAAGTAGGACACGGAAATTTAGCACAACGTTCTTTGGAAAAAGCGTTACAAGCAGATTTTCCTTATACGATTCGTGTAGTTTCTGATATTTTGGAAAGTAATGGATCTAGTTCTATGGCTACTGTTTGTGCGGGAAGTTTAGCACTAATGGATGCAGGTGTACCAATGAAAGGTGGTGTATCGGGCATAGCGATGGGATTGATAACAGACGAAAAAGGAAATTATGCTATTTTGAGTGATATCTTAGGCGACGAAGACCACTTGGGCGATATGGACTTCAAAGTAGCAGGAACTGCCAAAGGAATTACCGCTTGTCAAATGGACATAAAAATTGATGGATTAAGCGAAGAATTATTAATAGAAGCCTTGACACAAGCTAGAGCAGGTAGAGAACATATATTGAACGAAATGAACAAGACGATGTCTGTATCTAATGCCGATTTGAAACCACATACACCAAGAATTGTAGAAATCAAAATAGATAAAGAATTTATTGGAGCAGTAATAGGCCCAGGTGGAAAAATCATACAAGGATTGCAAAAAGATACCAATACTACCATTACTATTGAAGAAGTAGGCGATTGTGGTGTGGTTCAAATTTTTGCAAACAACAAAAATGATATCGACCGTGCATTACAGATTGTAAAGGGCATCGCTTCAAAACCACAAGTAGGTGAAATCTATGAAGGAACTATCAAAAACATTATGGATTTTGGTGCTTTTGTAGAAATCTTACCGGGTAAAGAAGGATTGTTGCACATTTCGGAAATTGACTGGAAACGAATTCCAACAATGGAAGGTATTTTCACTCAAGGTGAAAAAGTACAAGTAAAACTTCTAGAAATAGATGGAAAAACAGGTAAAATGAAATTGAGCAAAAAAGCTTTGATGCCTAGACCTGAGAACACAGAAAATAAAGGATAATAAATTATTCTGATTGCATAAAAAAAAGCGCTTTGGAGAATCTTCAAAGCGCTTTTTTTTATGTATAATTATTTTATAATTAAGACTATCTTAGAATCCCCGCGCTCCATTGAAGGGCGTAGATATTTTTATAAAATTTGCATTTAAGGTCTATTAATTTTTCTTGACTTTCGAGCCATTTGCTTTCGCGTTGATTAATTAAAAAGATAGAACTTTCACCAATTTCGAGTCGTTTTTCTTCAGCATTAACAAGCATTTTAAAATTTGATGTGTTTTGGGATTGAATAGCTATCATGTTCTGCAATGCAATATATTCATTGAAATAGCTTTTAATTTTGGTTTCTATTTGCCAGGCTTTTTGATTTTTATTGATTGCTACGGCATTGAGTTTCAGATTGGCTTGCTGATACTCTCCTCTACCCAATGAAAATCGAAGCGGAACATCTAATTTAAGTCCAAATCGATAGTTGTTTTCCATCCAGTTGGCATTATTGAGAGTATTTGCGAATCGATCGTTTTTGCCTATTAGATCGTAGTTTAGATCAACTTTTGGTAGCAATTCTTGGAATTTTAGTTTTCGTTCTACCTTCAAAAAATCGTATTTTTTTTCGTATATCATCAATTCAGGATGCGATACCAAACCAGCATCCAATAGCGGCGATAAGGCTACATTCGCTTTTTTAATTCTGGACTCAGCTTCCCAGCCTTTTTGAGGCACAACATGTGCTGGCAAATTATATGGCGTTTGGTTTTGCGACCAAAGATACACAGAAAGCATAAGCGTAGCATTCTGAAACATCATTTTTTGTTGAATTTCCAAATTCATAAAAGTTTGGAGCTGTGTGAGTGCTTCAATGGTATCGATAGCAGGTCTTTCACCATTTTGGAATCCTTTTTTAATCAATTCAAAACGCGCATTATTTACCGCTACATTTTGTTTAATGATCTGATATATTTCGTATTGTTTTACCCAATTCCAATAAGACTCCATGGCTTCCATGAGCAAATTGTTAATTTCGTTTTGCTGTTCTACAAAGGCCATTTCGCTCAAAATCTTAGCTTGTTTTAGCGCGGCACGACGTTTGTCCATTAAAAGATTTTTTCCTAGAGGTACACTAATTCCTACAAAATGACTTTGTCCAAAAGTTTCTGTAGGATCTGTATTATTGCCACTCAAATTATCGATACCCGCTTGAAATTCTACACCAAACCAAGTTGGAATCATTACCATAGGGCTGGAATAATTGTAATATTCTTTATTATCAAATACTTTCTCGCCCATTTGATAGCTCAAAATGGGATCAAAAGCACCACGAGCCGACATAATTTGGGCTTTTCTAATATCTACATCTAGCTGTGTAAGACTTGCCACTGGATGATAAGTTTTTACTATTTTCAAAAGCTCCTCAGCACTTAAGGTATGAAAATTTGTACTATCTGAATGAAATCCAAAAGTGAAATTGAATAGGACAAAAGCAAATCCAAAAATCAAAAGCTTATTTTTTCTTCTCATTTTTCACAATTTTATAATAATCTGGAGGAAAACCATTAATATTTCGCCATAATTCGTACCAAATAGGTACATCATTTAATAATGCGATTCCCTGAGCACCACTACCAATTCTGAGTTCTTTTGGCCATTTTTTATCTTTTATATCTTCTGTAACTAAAATACGAAAATAACCATTATCACTAATATTACTTTCTACAGCTCTAATTTCTCCGCCAAATGTACCATAACTTGTATTGGGCCATCCACTAAATACAATTGCAGGAAATCCATCAAATTGAAAACGAACTTTTTGTCCAATATTAATCAAAGGTAAATCCACGGGTCTTACATACATTTCTACTGCATAATTCGCTACATTAGGCACTATCGTAGCAATATTTTCTGCTTCCTTTATTATTTCTCCAATACCGGCCTTTTTCGCTTGTACGATTTGTCCATCTTGTGGAGCAAGAAGAATATACATACCATTTCGGATAATATAACTCGAAACTTGATTCTCCAATTTAGACACATCGCCTTTGCTGGTTTCTATAATACTGAGACTTTGAAACTTATCACTTTCTGCTTTATTCATTTTCTCGGCATACTCTTGTTCAATGCTATTAAATTCTATTTTTGCATTTGTAAAATCTTGTTGTGTTTGATTCAACTTATTTTCAAAAGAAATTTTCTTTGCCAAACTATTTTGATATGATACACTTCTTAATTGCAATTGTGTTTTGGACACCAAACCTTCTTTAAACATTTTCTCTTGACGCTCATACTGGTCTTTTGCTAAAGAAAGTTCATTTTGCGCCGCTAATAACTCGGCTCTTTCGCCTTCTAATTTATTTTCAATTTGACGCCATTTGTTTCTCAATTGCTCAATTTTAAATTTTTTGGCATTGGATAAAGCGCCTATCTGCTTTTCGGTAGCTGATACTTTAGATTCATAAAATTGAATAGAATTTTTCTTTGCCATAATTTGCTCTTGAGTTCTTCCAATCAAATTAGGATCGAGGTATTCAGCCTTGATTTCAGATATCTGAAGAATTGTATCGCCTTTTTTGACAAAATCGCCTTCTTTTACCCACCATTTTGAAATCTTTCCTGCAATAGGTGAATTAATTTCTTGCGGTCTTTGTTCTTGCCAAAGAGTTGTGATTTTACCTTTAGATTGAATATTTTGTGTCCAGGGCAAAAGTAAAATTATAAATAATGAAATAAAAATTCCAATAAACCAATTTTTAATATTACTTTTTTTATGAGCTCTATAAATATTATCCCATGCGTTGAAAGCAGTATATTTTTCTCTAGACTTCATACTATTTTATTTCAATTTTATGATTAGAAATATTGATTAACTCATCACAATTTTTTAATACCATCTTATCATTTGAGGCAATAATGATTGTTGTATGAGATTTAATTTTGTTGAAATAATTATTTAATTTTTCTTTTACATATTCAGATAATCCGGCAAATGGCTCATCTAGAAGTAATAAGTTTGGTTGATTGACCAATGCTCTCAACAGTAATATTTTTTTGGTAATATTAGTTGCTAATTTTTTACCACTTGCATCTATTTTTGTATCAAAGCTATCTGGGAATTGAATCATAAATTCGTCAAAACCAATTTCCTTTATCAATTTTAAAACATCTTGCTCTTCTATACCACTTCTATGCAATGAAATATTCTCAAGTAATGTTCCTTTGAATATTTCCATTGGATATATGTATATTCCTACTTTTTTTCTATAACTTTCTAAATTATAATTTATAAGTGGGATTTGATTTATTAAAATTGTTCCATTATACTGAGAATATCCAGCGCTTAGAATTTTCAATAGACTTGTCTTCCCTGTACCTTCTTTTCCTATTATTCCAATCAATTTATTTTTTGGAATAGAAAAGTTAGCGTCCTCAAAAAGTGTATCTTGTTCATGATATTTCATGCCAAAGTTCACAAAATCTATTTTAATGCCATCCGTATCTTCGGGCAATTGAATAGATCCTTCTTTTTCTATTGGTGTTTCTAATACAGAATGTAATTTTTCTAACCCCGTAATTACATCATATATATTTTCCAAATTTCCAATTAATTTTTCAGTAGCGCCAATAAGCATTAAGATAACAATTTCAGCTGCAATAAATTCACCAATATTGAGCAATTGATTTACTAATAAATAAGTACCTATACCCAACATGGCTAGGGAAATAATTACTTTAAAAGCAACCAAGGTTCTATATTGAATTAATAAAACGCCAAAATGTTCCGTCCTTGCTTTTAAATAGCCTAATACGTTATAATCAGTTTTACGCAAATTAAGATTTGACCCTTGACTAAATTTAAATGATTTAATAATACGGGCCATATCTTGAAGCCAAGAAACCGTATCATATTTATATTTACTCTCAATCATACTTGTATGAATCCCTCTGCTGCTTGTGTACTTTAAAATAAATATTAAAATACCTAAAAACATGAAACCAAAAAATATAAATATGGGATGATATAAAGCCAACAATATTATTCCCAAAATAATTTGAATACTTGCCAAAGGTATATCTAACAATATTTTGGAAACACCTTTTTGTACATTTAGAACATCAAAAAACTTATTGACATGTTCGGGTAAATACACACTATCTGATTTCAAAATATCAAATTTTGGAATAACTTCTGAAAATTGAAATGCATACCTTGTATAAATTCGTTGTTGAATTTTTTCGATAATTTTCATTTGATTAATTTGACACATGCCCACCAAAAAAACGCCTATTACCACTAAAAGTATCAAAACATATATTGATGTAACCATTTGAGCACCCATCACAAAACCTATAATTGATTGGATACCTAGTGGTACACTCAATTGAATCAATCCACTCAATATGGCATAAAAATAGATTGCATTTATTTCATCTCTTTCCAGATGAAGCAATGCTAATAATTTACTAATTACAGATTTTTGCATAATTTTCAAATTTCAGCGCAAATATACAAATACTTTTTTAAACAAAAGTAATAGTAATACTATTATTAATATAAATATTTTTTAATTAAAAAATAGTTTTACTTTATATCTTAATATTTTTTTTATATTTGCACAAATTTTACATTATGAATTTTAATTTGTCTTTTAAATTAAATCATCATATCTATTTGAAAGATCCTGAATCTTCAGAATTGGGAAAACAAATCGTAAAACAAGGGATAGAACTTATCTACAATATTGGTTTTGAACAATTTAATTTTAAAAAACTCGCTATTGAAATTCAAAGTACCGAAGCTACAATTTACAGATATTTTGAAAACAAACATAAATTGCTTCTTTACATATTTAATTGGTATTGGAATTATATCTCTTTTTTGCTCGAATACAAATTGCAAAATGTAACCGACCCTAAAACAAAACTTAATGTAATCCTTGACTTACTTACTCAAGATTTGCCCAATAATGACGGTCAATTTGAATATAATAAATTTATGCTAAATCAGATTGTAATCAATGAAAGCAGTAAAGTATATTTAATCAAAGACATAGATGCATTCAACAAAGATGACGTTTTTCGTCCATATAAAGAACTATGCAATAAAGTAGCCGAAATATTACTGGAATGTAATCCCAATTATCAATATTCAAAATCTATGAGTAGCACTTTGATAGAAACTGCTCATTATCAACATTTTTTTGCTACCCATCTTCCAAGCTTAACGGATGTATCAGAACATAAATCAAAGATTTATGTTCGTCTATTTTTAATGGACATGATTCAATCTGTAATTTTTCATTGAGATATTATTGCCTCTAAACTAATTTATCCATTCTAATTGAGCAATATATAAGCTTACAGTCATTTTCTTAGAGCCAGATACAAATAATGCTCAGTTAAAGTATCATATAGATTTGCAGAAAAAAAGCCCCAACATATTGTTGAGGCTATATATTTTAAATATAATCAAATCCAGTATAAGGCACCAAAACATCTGGTATTTTGATTCCTTTCTCAGATTGATTATTTTCGAGCAATGCCGCAAAAATTCTTGGCAATGCCAATGAACTCCCATTAAGTGAATGACACAATTGCATTTTACCATTTTCATCTTTGAATCGGGCTTTAAGGCGGTTGGTTTGAAAATCCTCAAAATTTGAAACAGAACTCACTTCTAGCCAGCGCTCTTGAGCCGCACTATATACTTCCAAATCATATGTCATAGCCGATGCAAAACTCATATCACCGCCGCACAAATGCAAGACTCTATAGTGTAGCCCTAGTTTTTGGAGCAATCCTTCTACATGCGCCGTCATTTCTTCAAGGGCTTGATAGGATTTTTCAGGATGTTGAAGCTGAACAATTTCTACTTTGTCAAACTGATGTACACGATTGAGACCGCGTACATCTTTTCCGTAGCTACCAGCTTCACGACGAAAACACTGCGAAAAAGCCGTTAATTTCTGAGGCAAATCTTGAACAGAAAGCACAGTATCTCTATAAATATTGGTTACTGGGACTTCGGATGTAGGAATCATAAAAAAAGGTCTTTCCTCTTGAATTACATACATTTGCCCTTCCTTGTCGGGCAATTGTCCTGTGGCATAGGCACTTTCTTCATTCACCATCAAAGGTGGAATGATTTCGGTATAGCCCGCCTTTGTGTTTTCATCCAAAAAAAATGCAATAAGCGCTCGCTCCAGTTTGGCTCCCTTACCTCTAAAGACAGGAAATCCTGCTCCTGTTAGCTTTACACCTAAGTCTAAATCAAATAATTGATACTTTTTTGCCAAATCCCAATGTGGCAATGAGCCTTCGGGTAGTTTTGGCATTTCACCCCATGATCGAACTGTTTTGTTGTCCTCTGCTACACGACCTTCAGGTACGCTATCATGAGGCAAATTAGGCATTTGAACATGTATAGATACTATTTTATCCTCTACTTCTCTCAGAGATTGGGTAAGCAAATCGGTTTTAGATTTCAAAGACATTGAACGTTCTTTGGCGTCATTGGCTTCCTTAGTTTTTCCTTCTTTAAAGAATTGTCCTACCTCTTTAGAGATAATATTTACCTCAGCCAAGGTGTCATCGAGTTGTTTTTGAAGATTTTTTCTATTATCATCTAGCGACAATATTTCATCTATCAAATGTAAATCTTTGAAATGTTTTTTTGTTAATTTTTGCTTTACTGTTTCTGGAGCATTTCTAATTTTGAGTATAGGAATCATATACTTAAGGCTACTAATTTTATATTAAATGAAAAGATTAAAATGGTAAATCGTCATTAAAAGGAGAATCAGAAGCTATAAAATCTTCAGTATTCGCTTCATGGGTTTGCGCTGAAGAAGAGGAAAGTCCTTCTTGGTTTGAAACAGTTGGTTTAGGTAAGAATCTTATCGTTTCTGCTTGTACTTCGGTTACATATCTCTTTTGTCCTTCTTTTTCATATTCTCGAGTCCTCAATTTCCCTTCAAGATACATCACATCGCCTTTTTTGAAGTATTGTTGAACTAATTTCACCAACCCAGGAATTCCCACTTGAATATTGTGCCAATCCGTTCGGTCTTGTTTTTCTCCATTTCGATCTTTGTAGGTTTCATTTGTAGCTAGTGAAAAATTAGCAATACTATTTCCATTATCAAAGGTTTTGATTTCTGGATCTTTTCCAAGTCTACCAATTAAAATAACTTTGTTTACCATAATTTTTTGTTTAGTGTGTTAAAAATAAATTGAGGGATAAAAATACAACTTTTTGGAATATAAAATGTAAATATTCACTAAAAAAACAAATAAATCTTACTCAAATAGAAACTCTAGATCATTTTCTGATAAATTTTTAACAAAACCATCATCTTCTGATATTAATTCCTCAGACAATGACAACTTGCTTTGCTGGAGTTTGATAATTTTCTCTTCTATGGTATCTTTACAAATCATACGATACGCAAATACATTTTTGTCTTGTCCTATTCGATAAACTCTATCAATAGCTTGTTGTTCGACTTGTCTATTCCACCATGGATCTATCAAAAAAACATAATTCGCCTCGGTTAATGTAATACCAGCATTTCCAGCTTTTAAGCTCAAAAGAAACACTCGCACCGGATTCTCTTTATCTTGAAATTGATTGATTTGCTCTTGTCGTTTAGAATTGGGGGTACTTCCATCTATACTGTAAAAAGCAATTTGATTTTGGGTCAATTTTTCTTTAACTATATCCAAAGCATTAAGAAATTGAGAAAAAACGATGACTTTATTATTCTTCAAATTTCCTTTGATCTCTTCTATTAAAATCTCAATTTTGATAGATTCGGAAGTTTTATTTTCAAAATCGGTGAGCAAGGCAGGTGAACTGCATATTTGGCGGAGTTTTTGGATTCCAGCCAATACACTTAGTTTACTTTTTGCCAATCCTTGACTTTGAATATCTAAAAAAATACTATCTTTTATATTTTGCTTAACTTCGGTATAAATTTTTCGTTGTTCGTTGCCCATTTCGCACCATATGATAGATTCCGTTTTTTGTGGCAAATCTTTAGCTACTTGTTCTTTGGTTCGACGAAGGATAAAAGGATTTGTTATTTTTTTAAGCATATCTATTTTTTCCTTATCTCTATCTTTATCAATAGGATTTGCATATTCTTTTGCAAAAAATTCTTTACTACCAAATAAACTTGGTAATATAAAAGATAACTGAGGATATAAATCAAAAGTTTGGTTCATAATAGGTGTTCCACTCAAAATCACACGCATTTCTGCCATAAGTGTAGCAATAGCTTTGGTCACTTGTGCTTGTGGATTTTTGATATTATGACTTTCATCTAAGACTATGGTATTCCAGCTTATCTCATTTAACAAATCAATATCTACTCGTGCTGTCCCATAACTTGTAATTATGATATCGGTATTGAGCCTACCTATATCTTCAAAATTTCGATTGACAGAATGATATACCGAAACTGCAATTTGAGGAGCAAATTTTTCAATTTCTAATTTCCAATTATAAATCAACGATGCAGGACAAATTATCAAATGCTTTTTAGTTGAATTTTTAATTTTTCTATAATTCAAAAAACATATTGTTTGCAAGGTTTTGCCCAATCCCATATCATCGGCAAGACAAGCTCCAGCTCCTAATTGACTGAGCATAATCATCCATTCATAACCTTTTTGCTGATAAGGACGCAAAGTTGCTTTTATAGAGGAATCTATTGGATGTAATATCATGTCGTCTTCTTGCCATAATAGCCATTGACTCCACCAATTTTCTTCTATAAATTGTTCATCCGTAGCTATAGTTTCAAAAATTGATTTCTGAAATAATGCAATCCATTTTGGGACATGCAATATGTCTCTTTCTATAGTACTATGCTTGATTAATAAAGAGTAGCGTTCTATCCAATCATCATCCAATACACCTATGGTATTGTCCGATAGCAAAATACTTCTTTGCTTGGATTGTAGCGTTTTTTGTAATTCAAATAGATGTAACTTTTCTTCACCAAAAGATGCCTCAAACTGAATTTTAAGATTATTTTCAAATAATTCTATGATATGCATTTGGGTATGAATTGGAAATTTTGAATAACGAAAATTTTTCAACAAATCCATACCTACAATATCAATATTCTGATCCAAAAGGGCATGATAGAACTTTAAAAACCAGTTTTTCTTTTTTGCATTTTCTACTCCAATAAAAAAGTATCCATTGATTTGATTTTTAAAATCGGGCGAAAATCCTTTGAGAATTTCTACAAAGCTATGTTCTTCTACTTTGTCTCTATAAATGTGATATTTAATCCCATTCTTATAGATAGATACTTTGGGTTCGTATTTTCCTTCTATTAAAATTCCATCATAATACCATTGTGGGTGAATCATCAAAAATCCAGCTGATTCTGACAAAAGCAATTGTCGCTCTGGTATACTGCGCACGTCTTGTTCTGGGAAATAATCATGACGTTCTACATGATATTTCTTTTCCAAATCTAGCAAAATATTGTTTGAAAACTTAGTTAAATCATATCGATATTTGGAAATTTCCTTTCTCTTTATAGATAGCAAGGTTTTATAATCTCTATCAGATAGTAAATAAAAGAAATTTCTATGAAAAACAAAAAACTCCATTAGATGAGTTTCTTCGGTATTCAATGTATTGCCATCAATATGAAATAAAGGTACTAAATCAATCCCACCCGATTCATCTTTTTGAATATCAAAAGACATAATTACTTCGTCAAAATAAAACGTTGCGGGAAAATTTCTTATACTTCCTTCTGACAACT
>Ga0078894_10002517_pt1 | contig 13870 bp, 34 predicted proteins | sample LauGreSu1BDMLBSD_2_FD_67506 | JGI IMG/M metagenome (GOLD analysis project Ga0078894, IMG submission 67506) | Freshwater lake microbial communities from Lake Michigan, USA - Su13.BD.MLB.SD (version 4) (version 4) | ecosystem: Environmental > Aquatic > Freshwater > Lake | place: Lake Michigan...
CACGGAAACAACGCATGGCATTCTAACGACAAACCTAATAACACTTTTAATATTTCAGGAATAGATATTCCAAAAATTTTAGAAGCAACGTATTTGAGAAAGGATTTTTTTGGTGTCAACCCCCCAGATTTAAATTCTCAACATTTTCCATCAGATTTGGATAAGCCATGCAGATCTTTGATAGATTTGAATTTAAATTACTACCCTTTTGTTACAAAATAAATTATGAAAAAATATTTTTTAGTATATGACGATGAAACCAAATGGTTTGCCCTTCAAAGAAACAATTTATTAAACTCTGTCAAAAAATTTAGTGACTTTGAAACAATTTCTTTTAAAAAGAGCGAAATTGATAAAGATTTTTTAGAAAAAAACAAACATATATTTCAAATACCAGTTGGTGATGGAGCTTGGTTGTGGAAACCTTATATTATAGATAAAACTCTTGAAAAATTAAACGATGGAGATTTGCTTTTTTATATGGATGCAAATTATTATTTCTTAGAAGAATTTGAAAATTTATATAAAAAGTTAATAGAAGAAAGAGATATTTTAATTTGGAAAAACAAGCCTAATGAACAAGAATATTCATTATGGCATTTGTGCCACAAACATGTACTTGAAAAATACGGAATGCTTGAAAAGCTTTATGGCAACGATGAAGCTAAAGAGCCTTGGGCGGGAACAATGCTAATAAAAAAAACCAATTTTTCTACAAATTTAATAAAAGAATGGTTGGATATGTCTCAAATAAAAAAAGATCTTTGGGGAGACGAAGAAAGCTTTAAAGTGCAAAATAGAGAATATACAGAAACACGTAGACCTATGCATAGACCTAACCAAGCTTTACTTGGGATTCTTTTATATAAGTATAAAATAGAAATGGAACATATGGAAAAAAAATATCTCCAGAACGTAAGGATGCCATGGTAAAAAATAATATAGTAACAACAATAGTTTTCGCACACGGAGACGCAATCGAAACAATTAATAGACATCTTCCAATTTGGAAAGCATACACTGACAATCTTTTAATTGTTTCTCCTAAAGATAATCCTTGTATATTACAAGGCATCGATTGTTTGAGCGTAGATAAAAGACAGCATCATGGTCCTCACACTTTAGCTAGACATTTGTTTGCAATGAAAGCTGCTCTTGGTTATAATTCAGATTTTTATGTTTTTTTAGAATATGACGCATTAATGTTGAAAAGACCAGAACCAAGACCAATAATACAAGGCAATCTTTTTAATGAAAGAGTTTTCTTTCAGCGACAAGAAGAATGGATGAGAAAAGGTTCTTGCTTTCTCCACTTTCCTTGGATATTTCCAGCAGACAAATTAAAAGAATTTGTTGATAGAGTTGAGCTAGATCCAAACGATGGAATTGCTCATGATATATGGATAATACAAAAGCTTATGGATTTAAACATGGAAGTTCATAACTTGCTAGGATTGACTCCAAATTCTCCAAACGGAACAGGGGAGGGATATTCTCAAAACAGTTTAGATACACCTCAACGAATAGAAAACGCAGTATATCAAGTTAAAAATGGAGCATATGCTTTACACGGAATAAAAACAAAAGAAGTATTAGAACAAATATTAGAAGCGGCTGGATGACAGCATTTTTTACAATGAATTTTGAATATACATCAACACCTATTTGTGAGGACTTGTTTTTTGAAGATATCGAAAAACTTGAAATTGAAGAACAAAATAATAAGTTAAAAACAGAACTTAAAATAGCTTTTTATGAAAAAAAAGAACTTCTTAGACATATTCAATTTTTGAATACTCAAATCTCTAAATACTCTGTTTTATTTGATAATGGACACTGAAATTACAAACTACACAAACGTCCATCCAGACTTTGAAAAACGAGTATTCTTTTTAGAAGAAAAGGTCAAAGAATTATTTTCGATAATTGAAACTTTAAACAAAAATAAAACAACATCGATGAAAGTTTATACGTATTATGAGGATATAAACTTTAAGCATCAAAATAGACTTTTAGATCTTTGGAAAAACAGTTGGGAAAAGCACGGTTTCGAAGCAATAGTTTTGACTAGAGGAAACGCAGAAAATCACCCATTTTATATAGAATTTGTAGATAGATTAAAAAGTATTCATCAACATGTAGCGGGAAAGCCATTGGGAGATTATGGTTTATCTTGTTGGCTTCGTTGGTTGGCTTATGCCACACAACCAGAAGAAAAATTTTACGTCTGTGATTATGATGTAATAAATCATAACTTTAATCCAACGGAACCTTCAAACTTTTTACATTTATTGGATGGGGATTGTCCTTGTATTGCTAGTGGAATGCCTTCACAGTTTTATGATTTGTGTAATAAATTTGTAAATGTTCCAGAAAAAAATATAGATGCGTTTTCTCATTTTTACAAAGAATTTAAATTTGTTCACTATCATGATCAAGAATTTTTTAGAATTTATACAGCTATAGGGAAAAGCGAAATTAAAGCTACACGAAGAAGAGAAACGTTTTTTGGAATTCCAGGAGAAGGAGAATTCTGGAAAAAGCAATTAGTACACTACGGGCACAATCTTTGTCATAGAATGTGTGAACAAAAAGGTATAAAGTTCGATGAAGAAACTCGATGTAATATAGTAGAAGAATATTTAAATAAATAATGAAAAAGAAAATCTTGTTTTATGGGAACTGTCAAACAGGAGTTTTAGGAGAATGGCTTCACAATAACTATTCCGATAAATTTGAAGTAGTTGATTGTAAAGAATGCGGTTTAGAAGGATACTCAGGCACAAAAAACTTTGCTGTTTGGTCTGCGGAAAATAAACCAAAACAAAAAGAATTTTATAAATGTGTTATTTCTAAAATAGAAAAATGTGATGTTTTTGTTTTTAATAGTATAGATAAGGGAGCAATAGAAAATTTAAGGACCGAGAATTTGTGCAGCACAGTTGCATTAAACAAATTAAAAATTTGCATACCCAATGTTCGTTTTTTTGCATATCCTATTTGTATTGGATCTTTACAACCTTTTATAAAATATGTTTATCAAAATGTATTAAAAAACGAAAAAGAAATTTTTAATTACTTGTTGAATGAAAACGATCCGAAATTTGAAGAAATTGTGAATCAGCAGTATGAAACATGTATGAATGAGAATATTATAAGATATAAAGCAGATTCAAAGTCATATGAGAACGTGATAGAGATAAATGACTTTATTTCTAATAACTGGAAACAGCATTTATTATTTGGCACCTTTTCTCATCCAATTGGTTTATACTGGATAGAGTTATTAAAAAAATTTTCTACAATTCTTGAATTGCCTTTCGAAATAGAAAAAACGAAAGATATTACATATCCTAACAAGGATGGAATACACGACCCTAGATTATTCTCATTTTTTAATTCTATTTTCCCAAATATAATAATACCTAGTGAAATAAGTAGTTTTTACGATACAAGGATTGATATAATTAAACAACCACTGGAGCAACATTATGCCTGATTTTAAAACTACAAAAGAAAAATTAAATATGTTCATAGACCATATAAACCAAAGACATTCTGTTTGCGATTTAGTTGATGACAAAGATCCACATGAAATTGAATGCATAAAAGACATTTGGAATTTATGTGAACAAATTTCTAAAAGAATGGAAAAAATTTATGATTTGCCACGATAATAAATGGATCTTTATACATTGTCAAAAATGTGGTGGAGAAAGCATCGAACTAGCTTTAAGCGGTAAAGCTGATAGGGGATTCGGTGGAGACAAATACGAAGGAACGCCAGAAAAACATTTATGTAAAACTGGTTATATAGAACGGTACGGAAAAGATATTTGGAATGAATACTTTACCTTTTCGTTTGTAAGAAATCCTTGGGATAGAATGATTTCTTGGATCTTTTATAGAGACAAAAGATATAATCTGTATAACGGAAATCTCACTAAAGACATTTTAATAAACGAAATTACTATGAAGGGAAAGGGGGCGCAATACGTTGATTTGTTAGGGCTATCGAATCATAATTCAACTCCAATAAAATTTATAGGAAGATTTGAAAATATACAAAATGATTTTGAGTTTGTTTGCCAAAAATTAAATACATCGAACGTGACGCTTCCGCATGTTAATAAAACCATACATAAACATTACACAGAATATTACGACGAGGAAACTAAACAGTTGGTAGCAAACAAATATGCAAAAGATATAGAGTATTTTGGGTATGAATTTGGAAAATAAACTAATTCATATGCCTAGAAAAATTTTCACAATAACTTCAAAAGAAGATCCTAATAAAAAGATAGAATTGAATTCTCTTTCTTATGAGCTTGCTTTAGAAGAAGCATTGAATAATCTCGATCCAGAAAATTTCAAAAACCATCAAGAATCTATAGATGAACATGCGCTATCAATATATTGTGTTTGTTTGGAAGAACAGTTGGAAAAACTTGGTTGGACTATTTCAGAAGATTGGGATGAACCGTATAAGAGTATGTTGTATGATGATGAGCATATGATGTCTCTTTGGAGTCAAAGATCCGAATATGGCAAAAATTTGCAGCTAGATTAAGTCCAAAAATATTCTCTAAGCTCGATCATCTCTGTAATTGTTTTAGTATCCTTCTTTTGTATTTTAGCTTCCAAAGCAATTACCTCTTTGTATTTAACTTCATATGGAATTCCGTCGTCTACAAGCTGATATACTCTTTCTCCCTTTTCTGTAGTAATTGGCTTAAACATTTCATCAAACGGTTTGTGTGGAGGATAAGCGTCGTTTAGTCTTTGCTCCAATATTGGTCTCTCGACTGTGATATAGCGATATGCTTTTTTAAGCCATCGTTCAAACTTTGCGTGTCCTTCAGAAGAGCCCTTCCAATCAACTGTGTTAGATTTGTATTCCTCCTCGTAAAACGATTTAATGAATTCAAAATTAACAAGGACTATTAATGATGTAATATCACTCCATTGTCTAGGGATTGCTTTTCTTAAGCGTTGATGACACGGGTTGAAGATAGGCTTGACGTTGTCATAATACCACATGCGGAAGCTGTATGGAAACAAATCCAACCAGTCGTAAATTCTGTGTTTATTTAAAAAATCAATTATTGGTTTCATATGTCTCTACAACTGAAGTTAAAATACTCTCAACTACTTCATTAACGGAAATGTCCTTTTCACATGATTCTCGTACTAGCATCTCTAGTACTTCTCGTGACAGTTCGTTTAATTCTATATCAAGAGTAGCATACTTTTTAAGTAAGATTCCTCCATCTTGTTCATGAAATGAAAATTTATCCCCAGGCTTTATACCAAGTTGTGACATTTCTTCATCTGTAAATTTAACGCACAGGTCTCCTGTAGGTTCGACAATTTTTGCAAATGTTTTAGGTGTATTCATATTATTAGTTTAATGTGTATTTTAAAAAGCTCTTTGTCTTTTTCTTATATTTTCATCAGCACTCGGTGTATCCAAGAGCTTCCAAAATGCTTTGTTGATAATTTGTTGTTGTTTTCTGTCCGAATGTTCTCCGTTGCCGACACGATGGGCATATGACCAATCATCAGCGTTTTTTACTAGCTCTCTGATGCCTTCGTTTTCTCCACATATTACAAACGAATTAATCTTATGCAGAAAGTTCTCGTACATTTCTGCTTTTTCTTCAAGAGTTGGTGTTGGTGTTTTCATTTTTAATCAATTTGCAGCCTGTTTCATCCCACGTATAATGTTCGACCATGTTGCCGATAACTTCTAACGAATCGAGGTTAATGTGCATAAAGGGAACCACTCCGATATCAGAATCAATTGCGTAAGCGCAATAATCGTTATAGTATTGAACTACGCCTTTTGCTGTTCCTTCGAGTTTGTCGAATTCCACCACATCCCCTTCAAAAATCTCCTTCATGTTTTTGTCGAAGATTCCAATAAACTGTTGTTGTTCTTGGTTGACTCCACATCTGACAAAATGTTTAGAGTGTGAGTCCCAAGATCTAAATCTATTTTTGTTATTTAAATGAGGGTTCATGTTAAGAATAATACAGCTACTAATAGGACAATTCAAGCCAATTCGTATCTTCTGGCATTGTTTCTATTGTCACTCCATGTTCTTTGGATCTCTCTACAATGTCTTGCAATACTCCATGTCCATACATATGTGTTCCATAATTGCTTTTATAGCACTTATAAATAGAACCTGAGTAGCCTTCAAACAAATAACATTTATCCCCTTCTGACACGTACTTTATTCCACTATTCATTTTCCAGGAATTGGATCCCAAATAACCACCAAACCAGCATCCGAATACCTTGTAAGTTAAAGGAAACTCATCTCCTTCAATCTTAACCACTACCCATTTGTCTGGAATGTATTCGCTCATTCTTCTATGAAATAATTTACTTTGACTTTTACAAATTCAAATTCTAAAAAATTATCTATACCGTAATTTGGCGTATTGTTAAACACACTTCTCTTCAAAAACATTTCTAGATAATCTTTATTACCAACAAATAAACAATCTTTAAAATCTACTAATTCTATAGTAGTTACAAACAACTCCAAGTCAGTATTTCCAAACTGTACCCATTTTTGAGTAGGTTTGTGGTATATTGCGTATTTGTATTCTGTACGAGTTTCATTTTTCATATTAGTTCTGGGTTTTCAAATTTATTTCCGATAATTTCAAAAAGACCAACAGCGTGCAGAAATATAAATCCCATAGTTGTTGTTGGGTTATTTATTTTTATGATAAATGATCCATATTGAAAATCAACAATCCCTGTTTTATCTTTATTAAACTTTACAATATCCCCTTCCCAAAGTTCTTTTTGGTTTTTGTCATAAAGTCCTGTAAATTGAGAAGGAAGGAGCATATCGTCTTGTTGAAATAGTTGATCCACAAAACCATTGTATTTGTATTGTTTTACAAAAGATTTTCCAGGGGGATTCCAAAATCTAAATTTTATTGGCCTAGGCATGTTTTTCCTGGGTTTTGAATTACCAAACGGGAGTCACGATAATTTCATTGGGAACGTAGTCGTGTCGATTATACACCGCAATTTCTGTAGGCCTATTATAAGAATGCTCTTCGGAAGGAACTCCGCTATAAACATTATAATTTCCGTAATTATTAATCGTCACTCCAGAACTTGAGTTAACCCAATCTCGGTTAATTTGAGCATCTTCCAACGCTTGTTGTCTAGCAAAATTTCTTTCCTTTTCCATCTCCAATGCTCCAGAGCCTAGCCCAACTTCTTGGCCCACACGAATTCCTGTTGGAGTGAATCTCTGAGTACCTTGAATTGTACATGAAGTAGCACTCAGACTGAGCGCGATCGCTGTAACTGTATGTAAAATTGCCTTCATTAGTTTTTTGAATTAGCGCCAAGACCTAGGAACAATTGTAGCTGGGCTTCCGCAGTTTGGATACACAATTACAGGAGCGTTTGAATAATTGCGTACAGGCATATTACATGGAGCTCCAGACATTCTGTAATACTGAGGACCAAATACATGAATGGTCCGCGGCTGGTAATATTCTCGATGGACATGATGAGAAACGACTCGAGGGTTGCTTCCGCCCCAATAAAATCCAGCTCCATTACTCAACGTGAACCCCCACGACGGTCCAGCGAGTGAGCTGTAGCTAGTTGCGATGCCGATTGCTAGTGCTGCTAGTGTTGCTTTCATGTAGATTACTCTACCATCTAGCTATGGACAGTTCAACGAGAATTTATTAAATTTTTAAGACTTTCAACTGCTTGAAGTTTTCTTTGAGTTTCTTTGGAGGGCGCTTGTCCTCTAAACCGTTCGTCCATATCTTCGGTATAACCAGCTACGTCCAACAACCAGTTAATAAACACTTTAGCTGCTTGTCCTTCCGGCCTCAAAAAAATACTCGTCCAGTCAGCAGTGTCCAACAAACTTTTCAACACTTCCGTTTGCTCTCTTTTAGCAAAAGAAGTCTGAGCTTCTACTACTTTACTGTAAGCTTGTTCTAAAATCATTTGGTCTTTATGTTTCATAATTGATATAATAATATTTATTATTTAGATAAATACAACTTGATGGTCTTGTTAAACCCCAATCCAGCAAAAAAAGTTAAACTACCAAAAGATTTATCCGCTTTGATGGGAATTCCGTATTGCGATATAATTTTTGACAAATTTGCTCTTGGAGACGAGACAGGCTGCGAACGATTTCGTAGACTGAGGTTGTTAGGGTTTGTCTAATTTTATTTTTTAAAATAAAAAACATCAGTCATCCAATTGTTGTACGCCCAATTATAAAAATACTCAAAATGCTTTTTGAATAAATGCCTACAACTATCAAGCGAACAATTGTCATTCCTATAACTTTTGCAAATTAATCGAACGTCTCCGTTATCTATTTCAGACAACGGAAATTCTTCAAGAAAATGCTTTTGAGCTTTTTTTACTATTTCCGTTTTATCGAGTTCTTTAAACGTCATTTTTTGGGTGTCAGGCAAACAGGTTCTCTGAAATATTTTGCTACTGCTTCTAAATATGTTTCTTTTGCTTTGCTTAACATTTTATACCCCTCTGTAAAATTTCCTCTAAAAATTTCTTCTTTGTTTTCTGTTACAACAAACATAGAAGGCTTTGTTTTGTGATCCCAATATCCGGATTTACCATTCATCTTCGTTACTGTCCATTTCTTGATTGGTTTTTTCTTGCTGTACTTTCTCGATAAGAATGTCTCTCAAACCACTAAGAGCTTCTTCATAAGAATCGTACTCCCTTTCAATTTCATCAACAATGTATCCCCAGTGTTGCACTGTATATTTTGGAGGATAGCCGTAGCTCCATTTAGTCTCAATATACCAATGACAATCTCGATCTTTGTGATGATCTTTTCCGATCAAATGATACCAGTCATCGGTAAGTTTGGTAATTTCGTCAACAATACTCATATGTTCCACGTTGTTGTACTAACACTATCTCCACATTGCTCACAAACGTATGGATCGTGCTCCCAATCGTCATATTGAAATAAACGAACCACGTCTTCAAAAAGAATTGTATTTTCTTTAACTCCTTCTTTAACTTTCAAGAAAAGATAATCTAAAGTTTGATTCAGCTCTTCTGTGGTGTACTCAGATACAGACTTGCTGTTTATAGTAAAATCAAAAGCAGTACATCCGATTGTTTCGACAAATTTATATTTTGTGTTTTCCATTTTCAAGAACTTCGATAATGTCCTTAGTTTCCTTAATAACATTTTCATATTCATTAATTTTGTATCGAAGATAATCAGCGGTCATTTCTAAAGGCTTTGAGTGATTGGTGACTATTAATTTTTTCTTCGTTCCGTTCGCTACAACGTATCCGTAACTATCCATTTCCCATCCGTGATGGAGAATTGGAAATTTGTTAAGGATTTGACCAAACTGCTCGCTAATTCTCATTTCGGAAGACGTGAGAGGTTGCTTTTTAATTTCTGTAAATTCGCAAACTTCGTCGTGAAAGGGTATATCTAATTTCATTGTCTTATTGTTTTCTGTAAGGTTTTACTGTCTCCCAGAGGGATTCTATATTATGACAAATTTCGTTTCCGTTCTCATCGTTTGCATTAAGGATCCTTCCATCAAAACCTATTCGTTCGTAAAGATACCAATCAATCCACCCCTTGCCTTCTTCGTCAAAGACTGATTCCATAAGAGTTGAAATAACTTTGTGGTATAGCTCGTCATAGTTCAGTAAGTCGATGCCTACGTCATAAGCCGTGCTGCATCTGTCTTTGATTGATTCGAGAGCTTCGATTACAGTTTTAAATTGTTGGTAGTTCATTATTAAAATTTGCAAATCTTAGTTTCTGTATTCATTACTTCTTGTAATAGGAGTAAAATTTTATAGGAATGTCCTCCAATGCTCCAATCGAACAGCTCTTTTGGAGTAGAACCGGTCTTCCAGTCATATATGGTTCCTACGACCCCATTTTCAAATTCCAGCACCCACTCACATGTAGTTTTTCCGTCAGCACTGCCGCCTTTTGGTTCACCAAACAACTCTACAAGTTTGCTGTAGGTTGTGGTTACATGTCCCATCAAACTCGTTCCGTCAACGGATGTGTTTTTTGAATTTACTTTATATTTGTGCATTGGTATATGTTCTTCTAATATATTTTGAAGTCAACTAAAACCTGGTTGAAGCTGCTTTGGCTACCGGGTCTTTAACCCGCTGGACGCTAGCGTTTCACTTAGCCCTGCCTACTCGGGACCAGAAATGTAATCAGCCAGGGTACCTCGGCATTATTGTTTCAGCACGAATGCATTCACTCAGCCGCTGACTGTATGGAGATAGGAGGCCACGAGTTCCAGAACTATCCCGAAAGGCCTTTTCCTATACGCATTCGGCGACTCCGTAACCGTTAAGCAGAGCTACACGGTTCTCCATAAAAATTTTATTTAACAATCACTCCTACTTTAAAACTAGTTTTAGTTATTTTGAAATAAATGCGCTTGTTCAACATATTTTAATATTACGTTTGTTTAGTGGACGAGTCAACAGAATTTGTTTATATTTATTCTTTCTCGTCTGCTTGAATCGGTTTGACTAGCAGTTCGTTAAGTCTCGAAAGGGTATTGTAACAATGTTCAATTGTGACTCTTGATTGAATTGCATGCTTGCCTGTTGGATAGTTTTTCAAATCTTCTCCGTGGCTTTTGACCAATTCTCTGAGCAATGAAATTTGATTTTGTGTTTGCAAAAGCAGTTCTGAAACAATCATTATTGCTTGTCTTTTTTGATCATCATCATGCAAATAAACGTAGCACAAAGCGAACCGAGTAGTATAGCATCAACCCACACGGTTGCTTTTGAGACGGATAAGGCTACCAAAAGGATAGCAATTGTTAATGAACAAATGGCTGTTTTAATTGTAGTTGGATTCATGGTTTTTCAAAAGTCGATTCAAATTCTTCGTTTGTAATTCCGGATTTAATAAATTCTCTTTCAGCTGGTGTTAAGTGAGAAAAAATGTCTTGTAATAGACCTTCTCCTCGCTCATATGATTGTATCTGTCTCTCAGTAACATTCAAGTCCATCACATGGACTTTACCTGTAAGTAACGATCTTCTTGTTACTTTCATTAAATGATTGTATTTGTGTCTTTTGCGTTTGCAAGATTTTTAATATTAGTTACTACATCTCGCCAAATAGAATCCACTCGGACTGCTGGGTGTTTGTCTACAATATCACCAATTAGCTCATTAAGTTCTAAAAGTTGTTCCAGATAGCTTTGTCTATGATCAAACTCTGAATCGATTACTTCAGAAGCAGTTCTGTAGTTAGATAGCAAAACATCAAGAATTTCATTTAGTTTGTTAATTTTACCTTTCGTATTTCCAACAAGGTCATTGATGGTAGTAAATTTCATGCAATAAACTATACTTGCTTTTAAAGAACAGTCAACGCTTCCGGTCCGATATAATGCCATAGATGGCCAGCCCAAAACAAATCATCGTGACCACCATGTGGAGAACGAATAATCCTGTACTCATTTCTTTTATTTAATGCTTATTTGATGTTCTAATTAAATCAACAAATACTCCAAACGTTTCTTTAAGTTCTTCGTTATCAACTAAACTGCCGTTGTTGTCAAATACGCAACAATATTCTCCACACTCCAGTGGCTCTCCGCTATCTTCATATGTATAGTCCAAGAACGTGTAGTTGTTGTGGTTGTATCGCAGCTTGTAATATGATTGAATTACTTTTCGTTCTTTTTGTTTAATAATACGAATGTCGTCCATGCATTAAGTGTAGTGCAGAGTTTTGGACAAATCAACAAGTCGTTTCGCCCCCTGTATAGATAGTTTATACTCTATCAGATGCTCGAGGTCAGCCGCGACTATTAAGGGAGCCACCTCGACTTGTGAATAGTTTACTTATTCTTGAAAGTAAGCTTTTGCGACTGGAGTTTCATCATATCTCCAAGCCATCCATGCTCTAGCTATATTATACGGATCATCCCAATAAGCTCTTAATGGAACAGATTGCCAATGGTTGTCCCATACCCACAACCGGTTTTTACCAGGAGGGTATAAATAGACACAAGTTGCATGTCCCCAATCTTTAGTATGAATCGATAGAACTTTTGCTTGTATCCCTTCTTTTTTGAGACCTTGAGTCATCACAATTGCTTCCGGCAAGCAAGCGTTTTTCATTTTGCCTACCCACTCTGGAACGTTGGTTGGAGGAGTACTTGTGCATCCAGTGAGATATAGACATAAGCAAAAACAAAAAATTTTAATAAAGCTCATAACGAACTTTATTTAAGGCTTTTAAAAGTCAGTCCCCACAAATCAGTTCGTATCTTAATGCCCTTGAAAATAACGTCAAACGTTTTTTTATCTCTCACGAGAAAATAGTCTCCTTCCGCTTTTATTTCATAATCTGACTTTCTGGCTTCTTCAAGCAGAGCTTTCACTTTGGTGTTGTGAACGAGCTTTACTGCTTCCTGTTCTTCAATCACTTCTTTTTCCCTTGAGAAATTTTTGTAATTTTTTTATTCTTAGAAGGATATACGGAGCTTTTAAACTTGGGTACTACGTCTGTTCCGCAAGACTTTATGATGCGTATATAGGCTTCTGGTGGAAGACAAGTTGAGTAATTTGTATCTAATGATGAGTTATATCCGTTCATATTTAAAAATTATACTTTGTTGGGAATACACAGGTAAGTTTAAAGGTTTTATTTTTGGTCAGCATATTATTACAAATAACCAGTCTTAAACCACAGCTCTCGTCTTACCAAAGAATCGTCTGGAGCATTCGGTGGCCATATAAATGTTGCATCGATCATATTGAAATTATTTGATTTGTCTACGGTATATTCTACCTTTATTGCAGCTTTAGCAGAATCATCCGTTATTGCTCCATTTTCATTTAAAAAAAATGTTCTGTTTTGAGATAATGTAAAATTTCCCATGTACGGTATCGGTATAGGCTGATCTCTATGCTCTCTTGGAAAGACATCCCATATTCCAAAAATAGTTCCACAAAAATTGTTTGCAATTGTTTCGTTTTCAACTGAACGAACTGAATATAAAGCAATAGAAAGTAAACCAAAAATACTAACTATAACGGAAGCAAATATTCCTAATGCTGCAATTACTTCAATCAAAGAAAACGAATCTTTCTTTACATTAATTTTAGTAAACATCTAATCTGTATTTGTATTCCTGTTCGTTGACAGTAACAATATTCAAATGCCATGTAATACCTTCTTCTGTCTCTTCTCTAGTCAGATACATATCATTAACTTGAGGTGGTGGTTTAGACTCAACCTCTGGAGCTACAGGAGGTCTGTATACAGGAGGTGGAGGATCTTTAACAATTATTGGTGTATAAACTTTGCTCGGGCTATTCATTAAATTGGTCGCGTGGTAATTCGAGACTGTATTTCTTTTCCTTCGTAAATAAAAGTCATCAGATCGTAACCCTGAATGTCTTCTGAAATGTCTATGAACTCCACCTTATCAGTAGGAATCCACTCTCCCTTTCCGACATGCACGCAGGGTACGGTATCTACAAAGTAGTCTTCTTTCATATTATTCATCGTTCATGTCATCCCGACAATTCCACAAAGCATATGCAATAACAAAGAAACATACCGACACAACTATAATAGACACCGTTCCCATATTATTCCTCTGCAAATAACTCCATCATCTTCTTGTCTGCAAGCTCATACACCTCCATAAAAGTTGATATGTTTTCGAGCCTCAGCAAACGGTTGCCTACTGTAGTTAAGTCGCAAGCTTGCTCCTTCTTATCATACTTTAAGAACGCTACTACATAACAAGTTTCTTTGATATCAAACATGGTCTTAGACATTGAAGTTACAAAC
>Ga0078894_10002518_pt1 | contig 13868 bp, 10 predicted proteins | sample LauGreSu1BDMLBSD_2_FD_67506 | JGI IMG/M metagenome (GOLD analysis project Ga0078894, IMG submission 67506) | Freshwater lake microbial communities from Lake Michigan, USA - Su13.BD.MLB.SD (version 4) (version 4) | ecosystem: Environmental > Aquatic > Freshwater > Lake | place: Lake Michigan...
TAATTTGCAGGTGAACACAGTGGTGAGCACTGATGGCAGCGGCAATGTAGCATTCAATGCCAGCTCTGAGAACACTGCTAGCTATAGCTTTGAATTTGGGGATGGGATCATTGTTACTCAGACAAGTGGCATCGTGAATCATCAGTATACATTGAGTGGTACCAATACGTTTAGTGTCAAAGTAACGGCCAAGTCTGCCAGCGGGCAATCGCTTTCGAAAACAATTCCTGTAACAGTAACGGTTCAGTTAACTGGTCCCACTTTATATTGGTCTGAAGAGTTTAACTATACTGGAGCACCCAACTCCTCGGTATGGGGCTATGATATTGGCACTGGCTCCGGCGGTTGGGGTAATCAGGAATTACAGTATTATACCAGCCGTGCTAATAATGTGATTGTGGGCGATGGAGTGTTAAAAATTACCGCCAAAAAAGAAAACTACGAGGGTATGGCTTATACTTCCACCCGACTATTATCAAAAGATAAATTTTCATTTAAATATGGTCGGGTAGATGTAAGGGCAAAACTTCCGGTAGGAGGTGGAACCTGGCCGGCGATTTGGATGTTAGGAAGTAATTTCTCAACAGTTGGTTGGCCGGCTTGCGGTGAAATTGATATCATGGAACATAAGGGTAATGAGCTGAATAAAATTTATTCGGCTGTACATTATAATGGCCGCTCGGGCGGCAACCCTGAAATGTCAACCAAGATGATTAGTAATGCAACCACCGAATTCCATATTTATAGTTTAGAGTGGAATGCCAGCAGTATTAAATTTTATGTTGACAATGAATTATATCATACCGTGAACAATACCAGCAGTTTACCTTTTAATCAAAATTTCTTTTTGATTTTAAATGTGGCAATGGGAGGTACTTTTGGCGGAGCAGTTGATCCGAACTTCAACTCGGCATCGATGGAAATCGATTACATCAGAATTTATAAATAGATTTTTTCAATTTTTCGGGTGTCTGAAACGGCAGACACCCGAATTTATAAGCTTTTACATGGAATTTAGTTTACTTAGGAAACTCTTTCTATTCTCGTTTTTATTGCCAAGTTTTTCGTTAGCCCAATCAACCCCCTCAGATGCTGCAATAGATCAAAAGGTAGCTTCTTTGCTGAGCAAGATGACGCTAGAAGAAAAGATTGGTCAGATGAATCAATACAATGGCTTTTGGGAATCAACAGGTCCTGCTCCAAAAGAGGGAAGTGCCAAATTAAAATATGAGCACCTAAAAAAGGGTTGGGTAGGCGCCGTGCTTAATGTAACCGGTGTTGACAATGTTCGTCGACTCCAGGAAATCGCAGTAAAAGAATCCAGATTAGGCATACCCATGTTGTTTGGATCGGATGTGGTGCATGGCTATAAAACACTTTTCCCAATTCCTCTGGCAGAATCTGCCAGCTGGGATTTGAACGCCATTGAGCGTTCGGCCAGGCTTGCTGCTGTAGAAGCTGCTGCAGTTGGAATCAACTGGACATTCGCTCCGATGGTAGATATTTCGAGAGATGCCCGCTGGGGAAGAGTGATGGAGGGCGCCGGTGAAGATCCTTATCTGGGTGCTAAAATTGCTTTCCATCGGGTTAAAGGATTTCAGGGTGAAAACCTCGCCTTGCCAACCTCAATTGCAGCATGCGCCAAACACTTTGCAGGGTATGGCTTTGCGGAATCTGGCAAGGATTATAATACAGTTGACATAGGTACTTATACCTTGTACAATACGGTATTACCCCCATTTAAGGCAGCTGCAGCTGCCGGTGCAGCAACTTTCATGAATTCATTTAACATTCTGAATGGGGTGCCTTCAACTGCCAATGCTTTTTTACAGCGAGATATTCTGAAAAAACAATGGGGTTTTAAAGGATTTGTCGTTTCCGACTGGGGCTCTGGTGCAGAAATGATGGATCATGGTTTCGCCAAAGATCTAAAAGACGTGGCTAAACTTGCTGCAAATGCCGGCAGCGACATGGATATGGAGTCCTATGCTTTTATCGCACACCTTAAATCCTTAGTAGAAGAGGGACAGGTGGATATCAAGGTGATTGACGAAGCTGTGAGTCGAATTTTGAGAGTCAAATATCAGCTGGGTCTGTTTGATAATCCGTATAAATACTGTGACAAGCGCCAGGAAAAAACCAAGTTATACCATCCTGATCATATGGCGGCAGCCTTGGACATGGCTAAAAAATCCATTGTGCTGTTAAAAAATCAGGGTAACTTATTGCCACTAAATAAATCACAGAAAAACATTGCAGTAATTGGTCCATTGGCTACTGATAAAAATAGCCCTCTGGGAAATTGGAGAGTGGGTTCGGATGATTTTACTGCTACAGCAGTTACAGAAGCACTAACGGCCTCTAAAATCAATTACACTTATGCAAGGGGTGTTGAATTGGTTCGAGGTAAAACCAGTTTTCCAGAGCCGGTTGATCTGAACATGACTGATACTGCAGGTTTTAGTCAAGCCATAGCTTTGGCAAAGAATAGCGAAGTGGTTATTATGGTTCTGGGCGAGCATGGGATGCAATCGGGTGAAGGCAGGAGCAGAGCCTCTTTGGATTTACCGGGTTTACAACAAGAACTATTGGAAGCAGTTTATCAGGTCAATAAAAACATCGTTTTGGTTTTGATGAATGGAAGGCCATTGAGCATTACCTGGGCAGATCAGCACATTCCTGCAATTGTAGAAGCCTGGCAGCTAGGTACTACCTCCGGTACTGCAATTGCCGAAGTTTTATTCGGAGATTACAACCCAAGTGGAAAGCTGACCATGTCGTTTCCAAGAAGTGTTGGGCAAGTACCCATTTATTACAATCATTATAAAACAGGCAGACCAGGGCCTAAATCGGAAGTATTTTGGTCGCATTATAATGATGAATCAAACAAACCGCTTTATCCTTTTGGTTATGGTTTGAGCTACACCACGTTTAGCTACACTGATTTTGAGTTGCAAGAACAGCCCTCAGGCCAAGTCCGGGTAAACATAAAATTGACGAATACAGGAAGCAGGGCCGGCGAAGAAGTGGTGCAGCTTTATTTGCATGATAAAGTAGCCAGTCAGGTGAGACCAGTTAAAGAATTAAAGGGCTTCCAGAAAGTATCATTGGCTCCCGGTGAATCGAAGATGCTGGTATTTGAACTTGGTTCAAATGAGTTTGGATTCTATGATCCATTGGGAAATCTTGTGGTAGAACCAGGCGAGTTTGAAATTATGGTTGGAGGAAGTTCCGAAAATCTATTACGAAGGAATTGGAGCTACAAATAACATTCAAAGAATTAGAGTAGATCATTCCGATTTACTCTATATTTTGGTTAGTTAAGGAAGCATAGATCGACACCTATAGTGGGTCCCGCACTACGGTCTTTGCTTCCTTTTTATTATTTTAACAAGATTCCAATCTATTTTTTTCTTTACCGCACAAACCCTCAATCCCAGAAATCTGTTTTAACTTCACTTTATGAATGCATTGATAACAGGGGCCACTAAAGGAATTGGCCGTGCCATTAGTTTTAAATTGGCTGCAGCGGGCTATAATTTGGCCATTTGTGCCCGTAACCCGGTTGACTTGGCCGAGTTGTGCAGTGAATTGCAGGGAAAGTATCCGGATCTGGAGATCTATGCCCGTGCCACTGATTGTGGGGATCTGCAGGATCTGCGAATTTTTGCAGAGGAAGCGCAGCACCAATTAGGTCCTATCGGCACGCTGATCAATAATGTAGGTCAATACTTGCCGGCTAATATTCTGGATGAACCGGAAGGTATTTTGGCCCAACAAATGCAGGTGAACGTATATGCTGCTCATGAGCTGAGTCGTTTTTTTGGCCGACACATGCGGGCAGCCGGTGCTGGTCATATCATCAATATTTGTTCGGTTGCTGGGCTGGAGCCAGTAGTGGCAGCCGGTTCATACAGTGTAACAAAGTATGCCCTTATGGGTCTAACTAAAGTATTGCGGGAAGAATTAAAACCTGCAGGAGTGAAGGTAACAGCCATTATTCCGGGAGCCACTTTAACGCATTCTTGGGAAGGTACGGAGATCGCTTCTGCGCATTTTATTCAGCCTGAAGATATAGCTTCTGGTGTACTTACTTGCTTGCAAATGAGTGCGGGCGCTAATATTGAGGAGCTGGTCATTAAGCCGCAATCGGGTTTGTTTTAAAAATTAATGCTATGGAAAAGAAACTTTATAGAGAAACGAAAGATCGGGCATTGGGCGGTGTAGCTGCCGGCCTGGCCCGTTATTTAGAAATTGATGTAACCTGGGTACGCATCTTATTTATCTTAGTAACCATTTTCGGCGGTTCGGGCTTTTTGGTTTACCTGGTTTTGTGGATTGCCATTCCTGAAAAACCTTTTAGCTGGGTGGAGAAAGGGAATACTGACTACCGGGTCAATCCGGAGGAGCAGAACTTGGTAATGCCGGAGCCCGCACAAGCAAAAAAAGGTAATGGGATGTTAGTGGGTGGTTTGATCCTCATTTTCTTAGGATTATTCTTTTTACTGAATGAGTTTGATTTGATTCCATACTGGTTTAACTTAGGTAAATTGTGGCCTTTGGCAATTATTATTCCGGGATTGGTGATGCTGATCAATGCTCGTGATAGGGCCAGTGCTCCTGTTAAGAAAGAGGAACAAGAAAAAGGCGCTGAAACTGATTCTGAATCTATACACTAAAATTCGGTCTGATGAAATCTGAAAAAAATGTTTGGGGACTCACTTTGGTATTTGTGGGCTCTATTTTATTGCTCGATAATTTTGGAGTAATTGATTTTTACTGGCGTTCGCTATGGCATTTTTGGCCGCTCATTTTGATCCTGGTGGGTTTAAATATGGTGTTTGCCTACGCTAAAAACACTGCTGCGGGTAAGGCAGCCATCATTTTATTGACTTGTGTGATCTTAGGATTTATAGGCTATATGGGCATCAATAGGGAGCAATCGGTAGATATTTTTATGGGAGATGCCGAGTATGAGGAACCTATTGGAGTGGGGGAGGTGAGTAATTTCTCAGAAGCTTATCGTGCCGGTATGGAGCGTGCTGAACTGAACATTAAGGGCGGTGCCACTCAGTATCAACTCAATGAGACCAGCGAGCAATTATTTGAAGCGGAGGTGAAACGCAGTTTTGGTCAATATAGTTTAGAAAAAATCAGTCGCGATTCGGTGGAGGTGTTGAATTTTAGGATGAATAGTAAAAACAAGGATCTTCAATTAGATGAATTGGATGCGAATAAAGTAGATCTGCGTTTGAATCCGAATCCGATCTGGGACATCAATATTGAATTGGGAGCCGGCGAGACTGATTTTGATCTTTCGGCTTTTAAAGTGGCACGCCTGCGCATCAAAGGGGGTGCAGCTGCATTTGATGTGAAGTTGGGTATGCCGGTTAATCAAACCGAAGTAGAAGTGAAAGCCGGAATGGCCGAAGTAAAACTGTTGGTACCTGAAGATGCAGGTTGCCAGATTGTGGTAGCCGGTGGCCTTACGGGCAAAGATTTTGAAGGTTTTACCAAGCAGGCGGATGGTTCTTATACCACTGCTAATTTTAATTCATCTGCCAAGAAAATCATCATCCAGATGAAAGGTGGATTGTCTGATTTTGAAGTGAGCCGCTACTAATTTGAAAAAGTATCTGGTCGTAATTGAGGGGAAGCCTCAGGGCCCATTTTCTATTGAAGAGTTAAAATTAATGAACATTGATCCCGGCACTTTTGTAAAAACGCCGGAGCTGGATGATTATAAAGAAGCGCATGAACTTGCTGAATTGCGTGAATTATTTGGATTTAAGAAAGAGTTGATCCAGCCTCAGTATTATGCCTCGTTGGATGTTCGTTTGGTGGCTTGGTTAATAGATTACCTCTTGATTTGGGCAATTTATGTAGCCTTGTCCTTGTTTATTATTTATTTTCTAATTGATGACCGAAAACTCAAGATCATCATTTCATTTGCCAGTATTGTACTCATTCCCATTTTCCGGTCTATTTATGTAACGGTGATGGAAGCTTCCAGCCAACAGGCCAGTCTGGGTAAACGGCTGCTTGGGCTTAAAGTGTGTGATGAGTCAGGTCAGCGACTGAGTTTATCAAAATCGACACTTCGAAATTTGTCCAAATGGATCAGTGCCCTTACGCTGGGTATAGGTTATCTAATGGGCTTTTTTGATCGCAAACAGCAATGTCTGCACGATAAAATGGCCGGCACTTTGGTGGTAAAGGAGCGGCTTTTATGAGTGGTGGGTTCTGGCTTGTAAGTTGGAGGTAAAAATTAAATCTTGCAATACTGAACCCGATCCCATAACATTCAATCCACACCTTACAACTCGTAATATTTCCTATTTTTGTTCGATATGAAATCCAACAGTCCTTCTGTTTTACCTGGTATTTACTGCGCTTCCATGACCGGATACACTCGTTATTTGAGTCGTGAGGTACGCATTGGTGATCTGAAAATGGGAGCTCATCATCCCATTCGTATTCAGAGCATGACCACTACCGATACCATGGATACGGCAGGTACGGTGGCACAGAGTATCCGGATGATTGAGGCAGGTTGCGAGCTGGTGCGTATTACTGCTCCCAGCATTAAAGAGGCACAAAATTTAGCTGAAATCAAAAAGGAATTGGCCAAAAGTGGCTATCACACGCCGCTGGTGGCAGATATACATTTCACCCCCAATGCTGCCGAACTGGCGGCCCGTTTGGTGGAGAAGGTTCGCATCAACCCGGGAAATTATGCGGATAAAAAGAAGTTTGAGAATATTGATTACACCCCGGCCACCTACCAGGCAGAGTTGGAACGCATTTATCAAAAATTTGCTCCTTTAGTTAAGATTTGTAAAGAATATGGTACCGCCATGCGAATTGGTACCAACCATGGTTCTTTGTCTGATCGGATCATGAGTCAGTTTGGCGATACGCCACTGGGCATGGTGGAGTCGGCCATGGAATTTATACGCATTTGCGAAGATCTGAATTACCATAATTTGGTGATTTCCATGAAGGCCAGTAATCCGCAGGTAATGGTGCAGGCTTACCGTTTACTAGTGGAGACCATGGCCAAAGAGGGGATGAATTATCCTTTGCATTTAGGTGTAACCGAAGCAGGTGACGGAGAGGATGGTCGTATCAAATCGGCGGTGGGTATTGGTGCCTTGCTGGAAGATGGGTTGGGTGATACGGTTCGTGTGTCGTTAACTGAAGATCCTGAGTTTGAAATTCCGGTGGCCCGTGACTTGGTGGAGCGCTATTCATCCAGAACTCCCCAAGCTGCCAACCCTGAAAAGATCATTTTGCCCGATTCTTTTTCACCGTATACTTATCAAAAAAGAGCGAGTGCTGAACTAAATACCTTTATTGGTGGGCATCAGGTACCCAGGGTGATCATTGACCTTTCGCATCAAAATCTGAAAGATCCGGCGGTATTAACGGAGGCAGGTTATTTGTACTCTCCTGTTTTAGATAAGTACAGCATGGGGGAACAATCGATCGATTTTGCCTATTTGGCCGATGAATTACCTTCTTTCACATTTCCGGGTAATTTGAAGCAGCTGTATAATTATGCTACCTGGAAAAATCTAAAAAACCCTACCAATTGCCATCCTTTATACCAGCTTTCTGAATACTTACAGGCAGATCGAAAATGTCCTTCGCTGAACCTGGTAAAGCTCCGATTATCGGATTTGTCTACCGAAGATTTTGCCCGTATTCCGCTGGATAAAACGCTTGTTTTTGTACTAGAGGCCGAAACGGAGTATGGCATGCAGGAGCAGCGTCAGTTTTTCTTCCAGTTAGCAGAAATGGGTCTGGATGTTCCGGTGATCATTAAAAGAGATTACAGCGGGATCACCGAAAATCAATTCCAATTGTATGCAGCCACCGATGCCGGTGCACTTTTACTGGATGGCTTTGGCGACGGGGTTTGGCTGCAGGCTGCAGAGATCAGCACTAAAATGTTGTTGAGTACTTCTTTTGGAATTTTACAGGCTACCCGTTCACGCATCTCTAAAACGGAATATATTTCTTGCCCGAGTTGTGGCCGGACCTTATTCGATTTGCAGGAAACTACGCAAATGATCCGCAGCCGTACTGATCATTTAAAGGGGATTAAAATTGGGATCATGGGTTGCATTGTGAATGGTCCGGGTGAAATGGCCGATGCCGACTACGGCTATGTAGGAACTGGCCCGGGAAAAATTACGCTTTATCGTGGTAAGGAAGTGGTCAAAAAGAACGTCAATACAGAAAGTGCCCTGAATGAGCTCATCGATATCATCCGAGAAGACGGTAATTGGTTAGAGCCTTCGGTTTAATTCGATTTTCTCTTAAAATTTATTAGAATCTTAACTGAGATTTGCCTCGATTCTTCTATAAATTCCTGCCTGTGAGTGTATTGGTGCCATTATTCAATTTATCAGTTACTCATTCAGTCCTTTTGCGTCCGATTTTTGTCAAAAAACCAAGTTTTTGACCGTTTAAACTCAATTTAAATCCATTCTAAATTGGCCCGTTTGACAAAGAGGTGACAGTGGCTCTTTGGCAGTTTTTTACATTTGCAGCTGTTATTTCGAACAGGATTTATCGTTGAAGAATTTAAAAGTAGTTGCATTTACTCACAAACAAGTTGATCTGAAGAATTTGGGCGGCTTGGTTATTGCCGATGAGGCACTTGATCAGGTTTTGCAAGAATTGAAGAATCAGCTGGGTATAGATGAGATTTTTTACCTCGGCACCTGTAATCGTGTGGAATTTATTTTTACACATGCCGAGCTCATTAATCCTGTATTTGTCCAAAAATTTATTCAGTTACTTAACCCTACCGCTGCCCCTGCTGAGTTAAAAGACTTGCTGGGTATGTGTGCGGTTTATGAAAACATGGATGCGCTAAACCACTTGTTGAGGGTGTCTTGCTCTTTGGAAAGTTTGGTGGTTGGTGAAAAAGAGATCCTGGCACAATTGCGTCAGTCGTATGAGAAATGTAAAAATGGGGGATTTACCGGCGATTATCTTCGTTTGGTAATGGATCAGGTGGTTAAAACCGCCAAAGCGGTTTATACGCATACGCAAATTGCCCATCATCCCATTTCGGTAGTATCCCTGGCTTATCGCAAGTTGAGAGAAGCAAATGCCTTTACCAATGCCCGCATCATCATTATCGGTGCCGGCGATACCAATACCAATTTCTCTAAATATTTACAGAAGCATAAATATTCGAATTTTGTGGTTTTTAACCGCACTTTAGCCAAAGCGCAAACGCTGGCAAATGATCTGAATGGAGAAGCTTATGCTCTGGATGAATTGATAAATTATAAAAAGGGTTTCGATATCCTGATCACTTGTACCAGTTCAACTGAACCGATTTTGACTCCGGAGCTGTATCAATCTCTCCTGAACGGTGAAGGGGGTAAGAAAGTGATTGTTGATTTGGCAGTTCCAAATGATACCCATCCGGATGTAGTGAAAAACAATCCTGTACATTTCATTGAGGTTTTTGGCTTGCAAGATTTGGCAGAAAAAAACAAGCAGGGGCGTTATGATGAATTGGTTCACGCAGAAAAGATTATTGAAGATCATTTGATAGAATTTCGCTCTATCCTGAAGCAAAGACGCATCGAGGTAGCCATGCGCAAAGTGCCTGAGCAGATCAAAGAGATTAGAGAAACTGCACTTAGCTGTATTTTTTACGAAGAGCTGCAAGGCTTAGATGAAAACTCCCGTGAAGTACTGGAAAAGGTGATCGCCTATATGGAAAAGAAATACATCAGCGTTCCTATGGTGATGGCCAAAGAAATTCTGGTCGACAATAGCTGATATTCCTTTTGACAGAGGAATTTGATTTTTTTAACTTCAACATATTTTATTTTTCATGTCTTCCTCCAGTTCAGTTTTTTCACACAGATTACCCTTGATCATTGGAACCAGAGGTTCGGAGCTTGCCTTATGGCAGGCTAATTTTGTAAAAGGGGAGTTAGAAAAACTGGGCATTACGGCCGAGTTGAAAATTATCAAAACACAAGGAGATGCCATCCTTAACTTACGTTTAGATAAATTAGAAGGTAAAGGTTTTTTTACCAAGGAGCTGGAAGAAGAATTATTGAACGGCAGTATTGACCTGGCTGTTCATTCTCATAAAGATTTACCCACCACCCATCCGCCGGGTCTGACCATCGCTGCCGTATCGGAGCGTGAGGATCCTTCTGAACTCTTATTGATATTGAAAGATTGCGTGGATGTGCAGCAGAAACTTTCTGTAAAGTTTGGTGGCATGGTGGGCACCTCCTCCAATAGACGCAAGGCGCAATTACTCGCTGTTCGGCCGGATTTAGAGATTGAAGATCTGCGTGGTAACGTACCCACCCGTATTCAGAAATTACGTGATGAGGACTATGACGCCATCATGATTGCCAAGGCAGGCGTAGAGCGTTTAGGTATCGACCTTTCGGAGTTTTATGTGGAGGAATTGGAGCCCATGGAATTTATTCCGGCACCTGCACAGGGTGTATTAGCCATCCAGATCAGAGAGGATGATGAGGAATTGGCGGACTTGTTAAAAGTATTACATCATGCCGATGTAGCCCGAGAGATTGGAGTGGAGCGTAAAGTATTGCAGCTTTTTGAAGGCGGATGCCACATGCCATTGGGCTGCTATTGTCGAAAAGAAGATGGAAAATATGAAGTATGGGTATCAAAGGCTGAAGATGGAACAGATTTTCCTGATCGTTTACACCTGAGTGTATCCAGTACCAAGGGTCTGGCAGAAGAAATTGTTGCCAAATTCCATCCGGACAGAAAGTTTCCTGCCAATATTTTCATTAGTAGAGCTTTGCCCGAGCAATCTTATTTCCGCAAAGCCATGCAAAAGCACGGCATTCAAATAGAAGATCGTTCTTTGATCAAAATATTTCCTGTGATCAATAAATTGGATCCTTTTATTTTAAAACGCGTTGACTGGATCTTTTTCAGCAGTAAAAATGGAATTGAATATTTTTTCCAGTTGGAACCGCAGCTACCTAAACATGTTAATTTTGGGGTCATCGGCCGGGCTTCTGAAGAAATGCTGAGACGCTTTGGTCATGTGCCCGATTTTAATGGAGAAGAAGATGGGATTGATACTACAGACATTGCCAAGGCATTTGCCAAGTTGGCCAATGGCCGCACGGTCTTGTTCCCGGGTGCAAAAGATTCCTTGAGAACAATTCAGCAAGCACTCAATAAAGAAACCAAAGTAATCGACCTACCGGTATACGAAACGGAAATGGAGGAAAATGTAGCTCCTTCATTGGCAGAAGTATTGATTTTTACCAGTCCTTCGAACGTGGATGCCTATTTTGCCAATAACCTGCTCGAACCCGGACAGCAAGTGATCTGTATAGGAAAATCTACCGGCAAAAAGTTCGATGAAATGAATGTAAATTATACCTTACCCTATTCGCCAGATGAAATTGGTTTGGCCGAAGCGGTATTCGGATTAAACTTTTAACAGATGATCAATCGCCCGAGAAGATTAAGAAAAAATCCCATTGTAAGGGAAATGGTAGCCGAAACACGCTTATCGAAAGATATGTTTGTTTATCCTTATTTCGTAGTTCCAGGCAAAGGGGTTCAAAACAGTATTGATGCCATGCCAGGAATCTCTCATTTTTCGGCCGATACTTTGGTGAAAGACGTAGAAGCTGGCTTGAAACTGGGTTTGAACAAGGTGCTTTTATTTGGCGTTGGTGAGCAAAAGACCGAAGATGCCAGCTCTTGTTACCACGATGGTTCGCTGGTAGCCAATGCGGTGAGAGAGTTAAAAAAAGCTTTTGGAAACGATATTTATGTAATTACAGATATTTGCGCCTGTGCCTACACCACTCACGGACATTGCGGTATTTTGAAGGATGACATGGTACAGAATGATGAAACAGTTGCTGTACTGGCCAAAATGGCGCTCAGCCATGCGCTTGCTGGTGCCGATATGGTAGCTCCTTCAGATATGATGGACGGCCGTGTAGGAGCTATCCGCGAAAAATTGGACGCCAATCAGTTTATTAATACAGCCATCATGAGCTATAGCATCAAGTTTGCATCTGCTTACTATGGTCCCTTTCGCGAGGCTGCCGACTCCGCTCCAAACAAGGGCGATCGTAAAGCTTATCAGATGGATTTCCGCAATCCGAATGAAATGATGCGTGAAGCATTTTTGGATGAGGAAGAAGGTGCCGATATCTTGATGGTAAAGCCGGCCCTGGCTTATTTAGATGTGATTCAGCAATTGAAGCAACAGACTCAACTACCTGTTGCTTGTTATAATGTTTCGGGTGAATACTCAATGGTGAAAGCAGCTGCTCAGGCGGGATGGATTGACGAGCAGAAAGTAACCATGGAAAATATGTATGCTTTTAGCCGTGCAGGAGCCAATATCATTATCAGCTACCATGCCCGTGAAATTTTGGAAAATAAGTGGTTGTAAGGAATATTGAACGAAAATCATGATTAATTTTATCAAAAAGCTTTTTTCCAGTAAATCTGATGCTGCCGATGCTCCTGTTTTTCATGTAGATAAGCAAGACATCAGCCGGAAACGCTCTGCCGAATTGTACGAAAAGGCGAAGCAATATTTTCCCGGTGGGGTGAATAGTCCGGTGAGGGCATTCAAATCTGTTTATGGTACTCCGCTTTTTATTGAGAAAGGCGATGGCTGTCATTTATGGGACGCAGACGGTAATCAATTCATAGATTTTTGTTGTTCGTGGGGACCATTGATTTTGGGACACAATCATCCTAAAATTCGTGAGAAAGTGGTGGAGGTAATGCAAAACGGGATGAGTTTTGGCGCTCCCACCGCCCTTGAAAACGAATTGGCCGAGCTGATTATCAAAAACAATCGTTATATCGAAAAGATCCGTTTTGTGAGTTCGGGTACCGAGGCGGTGATGTCTGCCATCCGTTTGGCCCGGGGTTATACCAAGCGTGATAAAATCCTGAAGTTTGAAGGGTGCTATCATGGTCACGTGGATGCCCTGTTGGTAAAAGCAGGTTCGGGTTTGGTAACATTTGGCGAAACTTCTTCGGCAGGAATCCCTAAATCTTTTGCCGAAGAAACCATTGTGGTTCCTTTAAATGATGAGAAAGCCGTAAAAGAAGCATTTAAGCAATTCAAAAATCAGATAGCGGCTGTAATCATTGAGGGGGTGCCTGCAAATAATGGTTTATTGATTCAGGATAAAAAATTTGTTGAATTCTTGCGTGAAATTTGTACCAAGAATAAATCTCTACTCATTTTCGACGAGGTGATCACTGGTTTCCGGATTGGTTTTGAGGGTGCAGCCGGTTACTATCAGGTGCAGCCAGATATCCTCACCTATGGAAAAATTATTGGTGGCGGTTTGCCAGTTGGTGCTTATGGTGCCTCTGCCGAAATCATGAGCCAAATCTCTCCCGATGGAGCGGTTTATCAGGCGGGAACTTTGTCGGGTAATCCCGTTGCCATGGCGGCTGGTATAGCCCAGCTCTCTGAATTGGCCAAACCTGGTTTTTATAAAGAACTGAACGATAAAACTGCGGAGTTTGTGTCAGCCATACAGCGTTACGCTGATACACATAATTATTCGTTCATGATATTTAGCGTGGGTTCTATTTTTTGGTTTGCTTTTACCGAACAGTGCATTCAAACTGCAGAGGCAATTGATCCAAAAAGTATGGATAAGTTCAGGATCATGCATCGTGAGCTCTTAAATCGTGGAATTTATTTGGGCCCATCGGGCTATGAAGTAGGTTTTGTATCTGCCGCTCATTCTAAAACTGACTTGGAGAAGGCGAAAAGAGCTATCTTTGAGTGTTTAGACATTGTGTTTAAAAAATAAAGCATGCGCAAGGCCTTCATCCTT
>Ga0078894_10002519_pt1 | contig 13868 bp, 15 predicted proteins | sample LauGreSu1BDMLBSD_2_FD_67506 | JGI IMG/M metagenome (GOLD analysis project Ga0078894, IMG submission 67506) | Freshwater lake microbial communities from Lake Michigan, USA - Su13.BD.MLB.SD (version 4) (version 4) | ecosystem: Environmental > Aquatic > Freshwater > Lake | place: Lake Michigan...
GACATAAGACGAAGCAGATGTTGCGCAGGTTGGAGTAGGGGCTCGGCACGGGCTTATCGGATGTTGTCGTATGCAATCGGATCCGGAGGGCCCGTCTCCTGACGGGCCGGAACTCGCAGCTATTTCTTTACTCCCCAACCGCCCGAATCCCAATAATCTCATGCCCTCGCCGCGGTGGAATTGGAAACGGCGGACTGTAGGGATTTTCGGGTATCTCAATCGTGGACCTTCCCGCCGCGATAACCGATACACCGGACCCTACTGAGCCAACGCGAATTCCGCCGAGCGCCGAGATGATGGTCACCTTTCGAGTTTGTGACGGTGTGGTGGTGATAGTTCCGATAGCGATATCTCCTCCCGCAACCACCATGAGATCCGATTCGAGCGTAAGCGTGCCAGTGAACGATATTTGGCCCGGTGAGGCGATGATTGACGTTTGCGCAGAGCGTGCGAGAACATGTGTCGCTTCCCCACGGATATTCTCAACAGAGATGATTCCTCCGTTTAGGGTTGCGGGAACGACGCAATTCTTTGAGGCAATCGGTGTTGTTCCAAAAGTATTAGGAGCGTTTACTGGGGTCGAGGAGCACGGTGTCGCCAGTGTGAAGATCGCGTCATAATCGATCCGTGAGATCGGCAGCTCGGCAGACGATGGCGCGATCATCCACGGAACTCGCGACTCTCCACAAATCTCGTAGGTCAGGGTTTGCTCCTCAAATCTGAAAGCTCGTCGTTCACATAACGGCCGCGGTTCTTTCGCGGAGAGAATCTCTCTATCCCCAAGCTGACGGAGCGTATGCGCCCGTCGGATATCGCCGAATATCTGGCTGACTCCTGTTTGATCAACCGCGAGGAGTCGGATCGTCGCGAGGATGAGGGCCAATCCAAAAAGGGTCGCCGGAAGTACCCAGCCTTGTTGTGAAACATTACTCAAGGGAGCACCTCGTTCCAGACGCCCCGTTGCGTAAGGGCGGGAATGATGAAGTGCGAGATGGGGTGTCCCGCGGATGGATGAACGGTGAGTTTAAATATTCGTATCCCCTTCGGTTGGAGGTCCTCGTTGATCATCATGAACGAGACGTCGCGAGTGATAGGTTGATTCTCAAGTATAGTGGTCCCTGTATGAGAGGCGAGTCGAAGATTAGCCGCTCGGTCAACAAAGATTGAGTACTCCCGATCGATCGGCACAAAAACTAGGGGCCGGGAGGGGAACGACGCCTGTGCTGACACGACCCCAGGGATTGCGGAGCCTGTGAGTCGAGCGCACGTTGAGGAAGTAGCGACGGCCTCTCCAACCACTTGCCGCGCGCCTTCGACCGTAAGAAGGAGATAACTCTTGAAGGCGCCACTTGGAATTCGATTGGAGAGTCCGCACACCGTCGCTTCAACGGAGGTGCTTGAAATGGTAACCGCTGTGACCGTTCCCCGATATCGGTTGTCGAGGTCGATTGCGGTGAGGATGTCTGACTCAATTCGGGGGCCCGATGAGCTTGAGATCGTAGCGAGTGGGTGTCGAAGGCCGTTGGGGAGCCGAAGGGAGTTTCCCGATATAATCTGCGCTCCGAAAGATTGGCGATTTCGCTCCAACGAGAGGAGGGACGCGGTTACGACCGCAATCGTTTTGGCGGCGGCGAGTCTGCCATTAACCTCGCGTGTCAACATCGCCGCCGTGGATGAAACGCGGGAGGTAAGGTACGCGCAGCTTACGAGGACGAGGCCCCCGATGAACAATCCCCACAAGGCATCAAGCGCGACGCCCCCACGCTCTCTAGCGCTGCGTTCGAAATATACTTGTTCCACATCGACACTCCGAGAAGGTTATACCCGATACGCAAGTTGGCCGTTCGCACTGGGGTTCAAGATGTGATCGTTGAAGCGCCGCGCCGAGGAGAGCTCTATGGAGAAACCCTATCGTGCAGCTCGCCGCGACGATGATGAGCATCATCGCCACTAAAGCTTCTATCATCATGAAGCCACGTTGTTCGTGTGAGATGGTATTCACGAGCACTCTCTTCGAGTTCGACCCCGTAACGAAAGCACGATGGAGCAGAGATATGAGGGGCCTTCAATCACGATGGTAGCGGGTGAGGTGGTGTGGGAGGGATAGAAAACGAGGGGCCCCTTTTCGTTGCCCTTGAATCGAGTTGTTATAGTTGACCTAAGGTGATGGGTAAGAACCGGCGTCTCTCCGCCGGTGGTCACGGTTACCTGTGTTGGTAAGATGGCGACAGAGATCGGAATCGCCCGGGTAAGAGCGAGCGTGTATGCGCGCTCGAGTACCAGTTGAACGCTGCGTGCTTCGCGTCGAACCGCGTGTTGAGGTATCCATTGCGCGAGTGTGGGAACGGCTATCGCCGCCAGCGAGCCGATAATCGAGAGCGCTAAGAGCGTTTCAAAAAGTGAGAAGCCTCTGTCCATGAGGATATATCGAGATTTTCGGGCAAGAGTTGCGCCCTTGCTTACCCCAGTATAGAGAGTCGGGTTGAAGCCTGAAGGATTGAAGCTTGTTGGAATAGAGCTACTTGGTATTGCTGCAGCACCTTAGCTCTCGTCAGATCGACGACCGCGGATGAGAGGTCGGCGTCTCTGATCTGTGAGAGCGCTGAGTTATAGGTGATGCTCTGGTTGGAGAGGTTGTTTTGTATCGACTCTAGGCGTGACATCGCCGAGCCGATAGTTCCCGTTCGTTGTGTGGTGAGATCCTGCGCGAATTGATCAATCGCTGACATCGCGGCTTGCCCGCCGGCTTGGGTGCTGATGTCTTGCGAGGTTACGCCACTTGAGAGGGATTGAAGATTAACTCCATTCACCGTTAAGGTTTCGCCTGCTGGTCCGATTTGAGCGGTAATGGATGACCCGTCGAGTAAGCTCTTATCATTGTAGGATGTCGTGGCTCCGATCCTCTGAATCTCCTCAGATAGGGCCGCGTACTCCATTTGAAGCGCGCCGCGTTGCTCATCACTTAAGGTGCCATTAGCCGCCATGGTAGCGAGCTCCCGCATCCTGGTTGAGATCTCGGAGACCTGGCCGAGGGCGCCATCCGCTATTGTCAAGGCTGACACGGTATCACTGACATTTCGTGAGGCTTGGCTAATCGTCGTGATACTTGCCGTAAGACCAGACGCGACGGCGAGGCCTGCGGCGTCATCGGCGGCGCTCGAGATGCGGTACCCGGATGCGACTTGAGCAAAAGCGCGGGAAAGCGCCTTTTGGGTGCGCGACTGATTAAAGACCGATAAAGAGTTCAACCCTACAACGGTGAGACCAATCGACATACGCTGATTCTTTTGGGGCTACCGCTACCGAGCCCCACTGGCACAGTCGGCGACTCACCGGCGGCTCGTTACAAAGTGGAGCACAATTCACGCCTAAAAGCTTCCGCTGCGAATGCTGACACTAGCGTAAAGGGAAAACGTACGGGAAACGCTTAGGGAACTAACCCGGCCTACTCGATCTGATTGAGTGTCTCCTCAGAGATGCCCAAGATGTCGCGGAACCGTTTGCGGAGATATACCTCGATACCGTCGACCACCCCGTTGCAGCGAATAAGGTTATCGATAACCTGGGCGACGGATCGCTTTGACGCCATATCGAGGGAGTCGCGTAAAATTTCAGCAGCCGAGGAGCTTCCCCGCATGCTTGCGAGTTGCGCCTTCGCTCTGTTCATTAATCCATTGGCGCTTTCATCGGATACACGAAAGAGACTCTTCAAGCCGTTGATAATGACGGTGCGTTCAAATTTGTCGACAACGTGATCGGACGACGCGATCTCTATAAGAACGACAGCGGCAGCGAGAGCTATCTCATCCTTGCTTCGGAGGGGACCCTGCGGTTTGAGGTTCTGCATTCGCGACATAAGCGCGTCAACTGTATGAGAAGAGTTGTTGTCATTATTGTTCATAGCGCACTCGCCCCGGCGATAAGTCCTTCTCCTTGGTATGACGGGTCTGTTGGGATGTGTGCTGTAGGTTTGGGTATACAAACGGGAGAGATGAAAAAGTATCGAATTTCAGATGGTTAGGTTCGTTTTGTAAGGCGTCTCTGAGAGCTTTCCGAAAAAGCGCCAGTGACCGAAGGAGCTTTTTAACCCCTTTCTGCGTCTTTTTCTGAATCTTGAAAATACTTTTAAATTGAAGCCGGCTTAGCAGTCTGACACTATAAACAGACCATGCGAAAGACGGACTACCCCAACATTCTTAAACACGACTCCATCAAGGTGGCGCTTCGTGGTCGTTGGGTGGCTTCGGCTTTCCGCTCCTGATACTCGCGAGAGTTCTGGAGTCCTCGAGAAAGCCCGACCACTACACGGACCGGGTTTTCGGGGACTAACATCTTGAAAATCCAATCCTAAAAAGTCGAGAAGAACGAGGATACGGTGCGATTCATCGCTGCCTGGCGGTGTCCATGTTGGTGTTGTCCGGGCGTGGTGATGATCCCCTCTCAGGGGCGTACCGTACGCATAGAGGGTAGTTGATTCGGATGTGCCATGAGGCTTTTGGAGGAAATAACGGGGATTGGTAATTCATCATGGCGCTACAGGTGGCGCTGGAGAGTGATCAAAACCCACAATAAGCCCCATTTTACGGGTGTTTTGTGAATGATTCGCGTGCTCACGGTTCTCAGAGGGGAAAAGCGGGATTGCCCGCCAACCCGTCGAAATGGGTGGTAAGTGTCAAATTACACGAACGGCGCCGTTCGGGTTCGAGGAATTTGACACCGATTTGCGAGGTCGGTGCGAGAGCATTATTCAGTAATTGTTTCTGGAATGAACTCACGTTGCGGTTTCAGGAATCGGAGCAGTTTGTCAGCGAGGGGTATGCTGACAATTCATGGATAGGAGAGACGGAGTTAAGGAGGACGCTATGAGAGACTTGAAGTTGTATTTCGAAGCAGGGCAACTCACTGAGGTAGCCTTCTGTGATGGAATCAGTGGGGATGTCCGTCGGAGCATCAGAGGCAAAAGCGGCGGAGCATACCGCTCCGCAGGATCGTTCCAGTGGACATCCGCGGTCCGGGGGCTCGCACTTCTTGCGGTGCGCGCGGTGAGCGTTCTTGAGGAGCCATTCATCAAGGGATGTGGCGGATCGCTGGCGGCAAGTCTCGACTACGCTATCTCGAAACAGCCGATGTGGCTGACGGAGATGTTCGGGTGCGACCAGTCGGGCATCTCGCTCATCCGCCGGATGGTTTTGAGGACGAATCCCGAGAGGAAACGTCCGGGACCAACAGTTCTCTCTGTCAACGAGAGGTTTATGCCAGTGGCATCGATCTCGATAATGATTGATGGAGTTAAGGCTTCGCGAGAGGAGCTGTTGGTTCTCTCGGCCGCGTTGACGGACGAGGGGAGCTTGCCGGTGCGAGAGTTATTGGCGAAGGCTGCCTAGAGTGGAAGGCGCGGGGAATGTTTCATTTCCCGCGCTTCACTGACCGAGGAGGTGAAGACGAGGGGGACGGGATTGCGCGCTGAGCCCGGCTCTGCCTACTTCGAACTTCCCATCACCAGATCGCGATACGGAGCCCACTCAGGCTCGTTCGCGAATACCCATCGGTAGTACTCCTTCATCTGAAGCCATTCCGCCGCCGGTTCATCAACGATAACGGTACACTTTCGGTGCATCTGGAGCGCGCTCGCGGTGACGACCGCGGTCATTGGTCCTTCCACAGCTTTAAGAATGATCTCCGCTTTGCTTGAACCGGTCGCGAGAAGGATCGCCCATCGACTATCAAGAACGGTTCCAACGCCCATCGTCATCGCGCGAGTTGGTACTTCATCAAGGGAGCCAAATGCGGGCGCGTTCTGTCTGCGAGTTTCCGGGGTAAGCGCCTTCGTGCGTGTGCGTGAGGCGAGTGAGGAGAGGGGCTCGTTGAAAGCGAGATGCCCGTTTAATCCGATACCAAGCAGTTGTAGATCGATTCCACCAGCGGCAGCGATAGCTCTTTCGTACCGCTCGCACTCCCCGTCGAGATCAGCCGCCATGCCGTCTGGGAGGTGTGTGTTCTCCTTCTTGATGTTGACCTTGGAGAAGAGGTCTCGCTCCATGCACGCTCGGAAAGATTGAGGATGGGCCACGGGGATGCCGATGTATTCATCGAGATTGAAGGTGGTCACCGCCGAGAAGTCGAGGCCAGCCTCTTTATGGAGTTGGGCGAGGCGAGCGTAGACACCCTCTGGTGTTCGACCCGTCGCCATTCCGATGACGGCGTTCGGCTTCGTTTTCACGGTATCAGCGATGAGCTGAGCGGTGAGGAGGTTGGCGCGTTCGGCGGATGGGCAGATTATGACTTCCATGGCACGGAGTATAGCTGGAATAGTCTGCGAGGGCGAGGTTCTCAATAAGGCACAATTTTTATAGGACAGGCGAAGGGTTAGGTCTAACCAGCCGCCGATTCCAACAGGAGCGCCGCCCCCTGAAGTGGAACGGAGATATCCCCCCCATTCGGTAGCTCGATCGGGTTCACGAGGACCGTCTCCACCTCATGACCGACGGGCGTGATACGCGCGATACATCGCTTCATCGTGTCAAAGTAGCTCGGAAAGTAACGTCCCATGGAGCTGTCGAGCGAGATCAGAGCCTTTTTCTCGCCCGCTCGAAGCTGCGTCACAACAGAGAGATAGGTCATGATACCCGCTAATATGGCGGCGCGTGTCACGAGCGAGCTCGTGAGCGATCGAAGAGCTTCGATTGAGGCGCTTGGAAATGATTCGAAGATGCTCGCGGACCCAGCGAGAAGATCGCAGAGTCCACGGTTATTAATGGAGAGCGAGTTGTTGGTAAGCGCGAAAGCGATAGGCCTCAGAGCCTCTCCCTCGGGGAGTTTCGACCCAGCCACAACGTTCGCCGCCACCATAGTTGGAAACCAGTTGCCTGCGCTCAATTCCTCAAGGGAGATGAGCGAGAGTCCGCGACTCTTCGCGAACTCCTTGTCCCCTTCAGAGAGGATCGAATCCGGGAGCATGAACATGCCTCCCAACTCTGAATTGAAGAGTTCCTCTTTGTCCTGTTTGGATGTCCCCACAAGGGTGCAGTTTCCTCCCGATGACATCACCACACCAGCGTGCGCTCCTGGAACAGCGAAGAGGGTGAAGAGGGTATCGTTCCCTAGCACCATCACCTCCGGAGAGACGCCGCCGTGCCTAAACTCGGCGAGAAGGAGCGCGCCAACATCGTCGCCGTTACGAAGTCCCTTGAGGAACCACTCCCCTTTTCGATAGCCACCGCTCTGATAACCGTGAACGATGCCAGTGACCCCTCTTGTGGAACCTGTTGAGAAGCGCTGAGTCTTTATCTGATTCGACCAGATGACCCCGATACGGAGCGGAAGGCCCTCGGTATTCAGAGAGGGAAGGGAGCTGACGAGCTCCTGAACGAGAACTCGAAAGAATCCTTGAAGGAGTGGGAGTGAAGGATCTCGCCGTGGTTCAAACCAATCGTTGAGGTGATCAAACAAGAGCGACCACTCGCCTTGCGCGTTCTTCGTCGCTACTTTTGTATGGGTGCCACCCATGTCGAGAAGGATGATCTGATGCGGTATTGTTGGCTTAGATGAGGGAAGCCGAGAGATGCTGCCGGCATCCCAGGCACAACATGGCGGTGTGCCGGTTGGGGCGTTCGTGACGAACTGCTCGCCGAGCGAGACGATCTGGTCGATGTTCTCTCCGACGCGGTTAATGCCGAGAGAATGGTCGAGTAAGAAAGGGATGGTTGCTGCTTCACTCATATGGAGGGAGTCTAGACAAAGCTCATGGGCCATTCAAGGCTAGCTGGAAGAGCCTCAACTAAATGTTCCCAACCAAAGAAGTATTCGGTATATCAAAGGGCTTCTAGTTTTACAGCCCGGTCCGAGGACGGACGGTTTCAAGAGAGGTCTCTATGTCGCATATCCTCAAGAGCATCCCTAAGGGGGAAAAAGTTGGTTTGGCATTCTCGGGAGGGTTGGATACGAGTGTGGCGGTCGCGTGGATGCGCGAAAAGGGAGCCGTTCCGTACTCTTATACCGCGCACTTGGCCCAACCTGACGAGACCGACGTTGAATCGATTCCCGAGCGCGCGATGACCTACGGCGCGGAGAAGGCTCGCCTTGTCGATTGCCGCGCGGACCTCGCTCGAGAGGGTCTCCTTGCCCTCATGTGTGGAGCGTTTCATATCACGACCGCTGGAAAGACCTACTTCAACACTACTCCGCTTGGTCGGGCCGTTACCGGTACGAAGTTGGTGGCCGCGATGGCGGAAGATGGGGTCAACATTTGGGGCGACGGAAGTACCTATAAAGGAAACGACATCGAGCGATTCTATCGCTATGGGCTCCTTGTGAATCCAAACCTTAAGATCTACAAGCCGTGGTTGGACGAGACCTTCATCAGCGAACTTGGTGGGCGTAAGGAGATGAGTGAGTATCTCGTCGCTCGTAAGCTTCCGTACCGCGCCTCAACCGAGAAGGCCTACTCAACCGATTCGAATATGTGGGGAGCGACTCACGAGGCGAAGAAGCTAGAGAGCTTACACGAGAACGAATACCTCGTTGAGCCGATCATGGGTGTTAAGTCATGGGATTCGTCCGTTGAGGTGAAGCCAGAAGTTGTGAAGATCTCCTTCTTTGAGGGATTCCCGACCGCGTTGAACGGCAAGGAGTACAAGGATCACGTTGAGCTCGTCCTTGAGGCCAATACGATCGGAGGTCGCCACGGACTTGGCCTATCAGATCAGATCGAGAACCGTATCATCGAGGCGAAGAGCCGCGGCATCTACGAGGCCCCTGGTATCAAGCTCCTCCACATCGCGTATGAGCGATTGCTCTCTGGCATTCATAACGAGGGGTCACTTGAGCAGTATCGAATCTCTGGATTTAAACTTGGGAGACTTTTGTATGAAGGTCGTTGGTTCGATCCTCAGGCGATGATGATCCGGGAGTCGCTCGTCCGATGGATCGGTAAGGCGGTTACAGGTACGGTGACGCTCGAGCTTCGTCGTGGTGATGACTATTCTATCCTGAATACGGAGAGCCCGAACCTCACCTACCATCCAGAGCGATTGACGATGGAGCGTGGTGGTGAAGGGTTCACGGCGCATGACCGAATCGGACAGCTCTCGTTACGAAACCTTGATATCGCTGATACTCGTACGAAGTTCGGTGTGTACCGAAGCGCCGGAGTAATCAGCGGAGCGGCGTCGTTAACAGAACTCCTTGACGAAAAGTAGATCCTGCGAGATACGGCGACCCATCAAGCTTCTTTGGATCGTGGTCGCTACATGCGCGTTCGCTCTACCCAGTGGCGCGGATGACTTGTCTTTTACGCGCCTGACTGTGCGAACGAGATCTCGAATGCGAAGTGTTCATGGGGAGGTTTCGGAAGGTGTTTGGGCGGTAGGTGCGCTAAGCACCCAAAGCAAAGAGCGCGATTTTAAAGCGAATCCGGAGGGCCCGTCTCCTGACGGGCCGGAACTCTTACCGAACAGTTCGAATATGGTCCGCGGCTTCCGGCCCGTGTGGACACGGGCCCTCCGGGGGCATGTTCAAATCGGGGCGTTGCCTACACCCGTATCTCCGCCTCGCGCCCCATGTGCTTGAGCTGTCGGTTCACCATCTCGTTAAAGAGCTCGAAGAGTCCTTGATAGATTGGGATCTTGTGAGCGCTACCCGAGACTACGGCGTTCAGAATCAAAAGATGAGCGATCGATTCAACGGTGCTGAGGTAGCCTCCTTTCGGCGGTCTTCGAATTCTATAGGTCGATACGATCGGCTTATGAAATGAGATGCGAGGAACCGAGTGTAGTAGCTGATTTCGATATACTATCTTCTGAGCCTCATCCCACGTGCCGTCGATCACGATGATCTGAGAAGCGGGAGAGAGCGCGATCTCCTCGCAATCAACGGCATCTTGGCCCGGATAGAGGAGAAATGTTTCTCGCGCGTCGATCGTCGTCTGTAGCTTGTCGGCTGAGAATTCAACTCCTCTCCACAGTTCAGCGTTGGTGATGGAGCTCCGCACAAGTTTCGCGGTCGAGTAGTATTTTCGCCACTCGTTCGGATGTTGCAGGACAAGGAGATTTGTATGCGCCTCGAACGGTTTGAGGTATCCACATAAACACTGCGTCGCTGGACGATAGCAGGTGTAGCAGGTCGCGCGTCCCTCCGTTATTTTGTGGGTCTGAGCCCCTTTTTTCCGCACGTGAATCCTTTTTCCTCAGAGGTAGGTAGCCTGATGGCGCTCCGTTGGTCAAGGCGCCTTATCGTGAAGTCTTATTCCACGATATCCCGAGTCGTTTGAACGCTTGCACTCCGTCTGTGCTAGCAGCCGCCGAGGTCGTTTCCGACGGAGCCGCTTTAACGGCTATCTCTTGTATAGGTACCGCGAGGGAGAGGCCCAGCTCTCCGAGGAGGCCGATAATCGCGAGGAAGATCTCCTCCTTCCGACATTGCTCCTCAGCCCAGGTTTGAAGGGTAAGATTAAACTGAATGAGAACGCCAAGACTCGCCGGATTAAACTCATTAAAATGAACGACGATAGAGTCTCGAACGCAGAGGGGATGAGATTCCAAGATCGCTCGAATTCCGGCGCAAAGCGCCTCGATTGAAGATGGGGGAGTGGAGAGTGGAAGGTTCAGGATCGTTCTAACCCGCACGGAGGTGCGGGCACCGAGATTATCGACGTGGGAGGCGATAATCTTTGAGTTGGGCAGGGAAACGAGGGAGTTTTCTGGGGTGCGGATGCGTGTTGAGCGGAGTCCGATGTGCTCAACGGCTCCCGTTAAGCCACCCATCGAGATGCTATCACCAACACGGAAGGGTTGATCGATAAGGATCGCTACCGCGCCGAAGATATTCTCAACGGTGTCCTTCGCGGCGAGAGCGAACGCGAGGCCCCCCAATCCAAGTCCGGCCGCGAGCCCCGAAACGTTGACGCCGTGTGTCCACAGAATCTGCGCGGAGCCGATAAGGAGGATACAGAGCCACGCCGCCTTTTCAACGAGCGGGTAGAGAATCTCCTCGGTGACCGAGGTCGCCTCGGCGGCGAACCGATTGACTCGCGCCGAAAACATTGGAATGAGCCGAATCGCGAGCACCATGATCGCTATAATTCGAATGGTCGAGATCCAGGTGATAACGAAGGAATAGAAGTCGATCGCAAGGTCAAAGGAAGAGAGAAAGAGCTGCAGAGCGGAGGTAAAAACGATCACGAAGATCGGCTTTCGTACCGAGTTAAACATCTCCTTTTGGTCCGCTGAGAATCGTGATGGGAATACCCGCGAGAAGACTCGGTGAAGCAGAAATACAAGGGTGTACTGCACCAAGAAGGTGGCTAGGAGTGTAAAAGCCGCCGCCAACCAATGCCAATCCTCAAGGATAAAGGTGGTGCCTTTGAGTTGTTCAGGAATGTACGATCGAATCGTTAGCCACGTGGCGGTTGACCCCCCGAGTTTGCGCATCTCCTTTGTGGACAGGTTGTGCTCGATCTCACGGAAGATGTCGGGAACGTCTTTCACAGTGGCGCGACTGAACCTCCAATTCGGACCGGTTTGCTCAAGGTAGATGCCGTACGCGTTGACATCGCCGATCTGGAGCGGGGAGGTGGTGGTGGATGCAGCCACCTTGGCTGGAGTGATCTCTTTAAAGGTCAGGATCGTGTAGAGCTTGATTGCGATCTCCTTCGCGCGTTCCTCCCGTATGAGCTCCGGAAGGTCCGAGGTATCGAGCGCCTTGATCGCTCGTTGGAGATCGGCATCCCCCTCAGCGGGTCGCATCATGGCAAGGAAGTAGGCGAGCGTTGTTCTGGGGGCGCGGAGATCCGGGTCAACGGCGATCGTTTCAGAGGCTGCCTCAGTTGGTTGTGGTGTAACGTCAGCGCGCGTTGTGGATGTCGCGAGGTATACGACGAGAGCGAAGAGGGTGAGGATTCGGAGGGAGCGTTTCAAAAACAACATGGTGAATGGGATAGGCTATCAAGTCCGCATGTAATATCGACCGGTTAGGCGGCGGACATAAGGCGAACTAAACATAGACGGGATCTAACGTGGAATCTTCAATAGGGGGGCGGGATTATTCACGAAAAGTGAGGGATGGCGAAATGTAATCCGGAGGGCCCGTCTCCTGACGGGCCGGAACTCGTACTGCACGGTTCGACGATAGGCCGCGACTTCCGGCCCGTCGGGAGACGGGCCCTCCGGAATTGCGCACATCGGTATGACCCCCCCCCTCACCCCCTCAACGAATAAATCAACGACGTCATCACAAAGCTATCCGACGCGGAGAAGCTCTGATGTCGTGGAAAAACGTCTTGGGTGCTCAGGAAGACCCGATACTCATTTCTCCATATCAGGTTCGGAATGATAGTCGTGTCGAGATTCAGCGAGAGTCCGGTGGTGTTAAAGCTTTTTCCTGAGAGGGTTTGGATCATGATTTGGTGGGGATCGTCGTATCGCTCGACGCGACCGGCGATAGCGTAGGTATTGTTGATACGGTAGTGCGGCACTATCGCCCAGCCGTGCCACCACGCGCGGGATTCGTCGTGTCGGTTCTGCGCTCCAAGATCGAAGCTTGAGTCGATCCCAAAGTCCTCGGTTAGAGAGCTCTTGATAACGAAGTTGTTGAACACCCTCGTGCCATCCTCATCCCCGATAAAGGTATTGTAGATAAGGCGAAGGTCTTCACTTGGACTGTATGCGATCTGGGTACCATAACACGGCTCCCTATCGTCCGAGATGTTCTGCCAACCCCGAACGATATGGAATTCGAGGTGAAGTTGTTTGGAAACTTCGTGAATGCTGCGTACCCCTGTCTGATAATAAGGGGAGTAGTCAGCGACGAGTGACCGACTAGGGGTATAGTCATCTCGGGATATCCACGATTCCATCCCGAGATGGGAGAAAAATATCCCCGCGTCGATCTTCCACGTGTCAGAGATCGATATTCCTCCGTATGCTTCCTGGAGGTAGCGCATAAATTCGTGGGGTTCGTCAGCGTAGTTGGCGATAACAGAGGAGCCGTACTGAACAGCGAGTCGTCCATGAAAACGTTCAGTGGCAAGCACGGCGTCGACGTAGCCGAGATTGAGCGCTCCTTCATCGTTGTAATACGGCTGCGTCGTATAGGGACGGTAGCGCGTCGGAAGGTGATTAAAGTCGTGAGCGATGTAGGTATCGACGAACCCTCCAAACGAGAGCGGCTCACTTGGCTCTCCGAACGCGAGGTAAGGAAGGGCGCTCGCGATCAGGGTTGCTACAAGGGAGACCCCTTTGTGCCTTTTTGTGAACCACGATCGGCGAGGAGAGGAAGCTATCATGATGCTGGCGGCCTCGTCAGACGTAGCGGGGTGTTTACAGATTCTTAGGCGCGTGAAATCGTATACTACATTATGTTGACAGAGAGGAAGCGAGCGAATGATGAGTAGTAGCGTGAGTGATTCGCCGGTGTGGAATGTAAAGGATACATAGAGATGACAGCAACGGTGATTCGATCTCAGGGAAATTTAGAAGGGGCATTACGTCAGGTCGCTCAGAAGATCTTCGCGGTGTGTAAAAACAAGGGACCTCAGGAGCCACTCGTTGTCGGGTTGTGCGGTGGTAGAAGTGTCGTCGGTCTCCTTGGCGCGCTTCAAACTGAATCAGCGAATCAAGACCGAGATCTCTTGGGCCGCATTCAATTTTTCATGGTCGATGAGCGGCTCGTTCCGTTGACGGATGAGCAGAGTAATTACGGCGGATTAAACCGCCTGCTCTTCGACAAACTCGTTGGGCAGGGTGTTATCTCCAACACGCAGCTTCACCCCTTCATAACTGATACAAGTCAGAGCGATTTCGGGTGCGGGTCGTATCGTGAAGAACTCCGATCCGTTGGGGGAAAGTTCACCGTTGTGGTTCTTGGCGTTGGGG
>Ga0078894_10002520_pt1 | contig 13867 bp, 11 predicted proteins | sample LauGreSu1BDMLBSD_2_FD_67506 | JGI IMG/M metagenome (GOLD analysis project Ga0078894, IMG submission 67506) | Freshwater lake microbial communities from Lake Michigan, USA - Su13.BD.MLB.SD (version 4) (version 4) | ecosystem: Environmental > Aquatic > Freshwater > Lake | place: Lake Michigan...
AGCCGCGAAGTACCAGGCATGACCTTGAGTTGGGGGATTGGCAAACTCGCGTGACAAACCTGCAGCGATCTTTGTCATTCCATCAAATGCACGTTGGTAATAAGCAACTTCAGGAGTTGTCGAATCTAAAGTATTACTGCCTATTGCACGAGTAAGCATCGACCAAGAACCTGGTCCATTAAATCCAAATTCAGCCGCAAATGAGGGTTGGTACTGTTCATATCTCTCATAACCAGTTTCATTCCAGACATCCCAAATATGATTTGTGCCTGAATCAAAGCTACGTACATCATCACTATGAGTTGAAAATGGTGATCCCGGAATATAGGGACGTGAACTATCAACCTTCTTCAATGTATTTGGAATAGTTTGACGGTAGAAAGTCTCACCCCATGGACGACCAGCCAAATCTGGTTGCCACCCCCAGTACTGGAAGCCTTCGAGACATTCATTGCCACCGCACCAAATAACCAAACTTGGATGAGATGAAAGTCTGCGAACATTCTCATCTACTTCCAGCTCTACCTCCTCAAACATTTCAGAGGTTTCTGGGTATGCAGCACATGCAAAGAGGAAATCCTGCCAAACAACGATTCCTTCCTCATCACAGAAATTATAGAAATCTTCAGATTCGTAAATTCCGCCACCCCACACACGGATTCCATTGATGTTTACTTCCAACATATCCTTGATACGTTGTTGGTAGCGCTCTTTGGTCACGCGAGTAGGGAATGGATCATCAGGGATCCAGTTGGCTCCTCTGATCCACAAACGTTCGCCATTTACCTTGATAGCAAACAAGTTCTTGCCATCAGTACTTGGAGAAGTGTCTAGTTCTACTTTTCTAAAACCGACGCGCTTGGTATGGGTTTCTAATACCTGTTCATGTGAATCTAATAGATCAAATATAACGTTATAAAGCGGTTGTGCGCCTCTTCCACGGGGATGCCATACATGAGCGCTTGGAACTTGAATTATCTCGTTAAATCCCGCACCGCGAATAGGTATCAATGTGTCCAAAAGGAGCTCTTGAGTATCTAATGCAACAACTCGAACCCGCGCCGAAACACTGCGCGTGTCACCTTTTACGGGTACATCAAGAGTAAAGAAGGGCACTGAGTTTTCTACTGAAGGAACGACAGCTACATGGTCACAGTAGGCAGAAAGCCAGGTGTGAATTTCTACTTTCTTCCAGATGCCAGAGGAGACAGTAATTGGGCCCCAGTCCCAGCCATAACTGCATGCCATTTTGCGCTGATAGTTATATGGCATGTCATATGGGCGTGGATATAAACCTAACTCTGCAACATGTTCTTCGGCATCGGTTAAGGGTGCTTTGAATGAGACTTCAAGTTGTACATCTCCTGCAGACAACTCCTGTGAAATATCCAAACGGTAAGAACGGTGCATGTTCTTCGTTGTTAGTTTGATCTGTCCATTGATCCGAACCGTTGCAATGGTGTCAAGTCCATTAAATATCAAATGCTTATTACCCGGATTTGAATCCTGGGGGATTACCGTTGAATATCGACTATCAGTCTTCCAGATCCAAAACTGATCTTGCTCTTTTCCGTTGATCGAGATGTCATCTATAAAGCCGGCTGAGATCAAATCAGTATGGATACATCCAGGAACCGTTGCCTGAAAAGAACCAGGGATCTCTTTTCGAACAATCTTGGTCGGATCGTTGCGCCAGGCGTTGTGACCATCTGCAACTGGCTCGATATCCCATGCATCTGTGCGTGGAGATAGTTCTAGACTCCAAGAACTTTTTAATTCGCGAGTACTATTTATTGTCATCGTCCGAAGTCATCCTCTACGCGCTCGATATCATCTTCTCCAAAGTATGTGCCAGTTTGCACCTCAACAAAGATGACATCATCGCTTCCTGTATTAGCAATTCTGTGAAGAACGCCAATAGCGAAATCAACTGTCGAACCTGCTTCTAGAACTCGATCCACACCATCGATCGTCACTAAAGCGGTCCCCTGAACGATAAACCAGTGCTCTGCACGCTTTTGGTGACGTTGATATGACAAACGCTTGCCAGGTGAAACCCAAATGCACTTAACCTTATGGTTTTCTGCTTCTTGTAACACTTCATATCGACCCCAGGGACGATCGGACTTTTCAAGTTCCACGCGATTCTCCTAGCCTAGAACTGCAAGAGCTGCACCTAATACGCCAGCATCTCTCTGCAACTCTGCTTTTCTTAGTTGGACATTTTTTAGGAACCCAATCGCCTTTGACTCGGTTTGTATGTGCTTCTGGAGTGGTCCCCAGAATATTTCTCCTGCTTGGGCGACTCCGCCGCCAATCACCACATGGTTGATATCCAAAGTGCCAATGAAGTTAATGATTCCAATAGACAGTGCATAGGTTCCTTGTGAGATTGCATCGATCGCTATTGCATCTGCGTTTCGGGCTGCTTCAGCCAATTCGATAAATGAACTCTTGTTTACATCCCATCCATTTTCATGGGCGATTGCGACCATCTGTGGGCCACTTGAATATGCTTCGACACAGCCTTTGCGACCGCAAGCGCATTGGCGACCATCAAAATTAATAGAATGATGACCGATGTAACAAGAGTTGCCTGTTTCACCTGGGAAAACTTTTCCGTCGAGAATCAAACCTCCACCAATTCCAGTTGAAACAACCATGCCCAACATATTTTGCAAATCTCTTCCTGCCCCCATTCGATGTTCAGCATGGGCTAAGGCAAGAGCATCTCCATGCAAAGCAACTGATGTCCCACCAGAAAGTGTTTCCAATCTGCTGATGATTGGAAAATCACGCCAAATAGGGATGTTGACGGGACTTAATGTTCCAGTGGGAATGTCTAACGGTCCTGCAGAAGCCACACCAATTCCTTGCAGCGCACCTGATTCCATTTTGATGAAACGGGTGACAACCTCTTCAATGTTGCTCCATAGACTTTCTCCATCATCGGCACGGGTCAGAACCTCTTGCTTTTGACGAACAACGAAGTCTTCACCGACAGTTGCTATTGCAACCTTGGTGGCTCCGACATCTATTCCCAGTGCGTATTTGCTCATATTGAGGGGTTGCCTTCTATTTCTCCGCCGATTGGGCGCATCGTTACCTTCATAACTTGAGCTGTGAAGTTTCTATCGGTTGGATTTTCAAATCTCTTCAGCAGCAGCTCAGCGGAGATTCGTCCCAATCTTTGTGGATCGTGATCTAAGGTTGCGATGTTTAGGAGGTTTGCAGTTGGGAAAAGGTCAAAACTCACGACCTTTACATTTGAAGACAATGTGCTAATTGTCTGACCAACGCCCATTGCAATCAGATCGTTTGTCGCGATGATTCCATCAACCTCAGGATTCTCCTTTAAGAGTTTTCGTGTTGCAGCACCTGCATCTTGCGAGGTGTGGATATTTGAGATTATATGAACACTCTTCTTATCTATTTTTCGACTTAGTAGTGCCTGCTTGAACGCTTCGATACGTTCAGATGCTGTCCAGATGCTTGTTGTGTCAGCAATGATGGCAATTGAAGAACAACCTTGTTCAAGAAGGTGATCTACACATGCTGTAATTCCTCCACGGTTGTCAACAGTGACCGAGTCGGCATCTAGATAAGGCGCAGGACGATCTACGAAAACAAATGAGAAGCCGCGCTTGCGTTCTTGGTGCAAGTGACTGTAATCCTCGCCAGAGGGAACGATGATTAAACCTCGTACGCGTCGTTCCAAAAGTGACTCAATAAGATTTTTCTCGCGTTCACCATCGTCACGCGCTGTTGCAAGAATTAAATCTAAGCCTTCTTCGCTGAGGCGCTCTTCGGCACCTGCTGCCAAACCAGCATAGAAAGGGTTGGCTAAATCTGAAATAACCATTCCCACTAAGTTGCTAAGTGAACCAACTCGAAGTTCACGCGCTATTCGGTTCGATCTGTATCCAACTAGATTTGCCGCCTTTTTAACTTTGTCGGCGGTGTCTTGCGAAACTTGTTCAGAGCCGTTCATGACTCGACTGGCTGTCTTGATGCTTACACCTGAAATGGCGGCGACATCTGCCAATGTTGGATGAGCTAATTGGGTATCGAGTTTTGCTGGCGGATTAAGTTCATTCACCTTCATTACGCTAGCACCGCCTCAGCCCGAAATGCGATGTCGCCAGCGAATTTAGGTATCTTCACAGCAATCTTCTTGTTTTTGCTTGTTACTTTCGTTGTTGAAATCTGCTTTCCTGTAAATGTATTGGTAAAGGTGATCGAATAAGTTCCATCCGAAGGAACCAAGATTGAAACCGTTCCTCCCTTAGAAACCGGATCAGGGAAGTTTGTTTTAATTGGCTTCTTGGTTCGCAAGGCTTCGATCGCTGCATCCAACAAAAGTTGAGTTTTTGCTGATCGATCAAAGTTATTGTGTCGAATCCAACCAATCGTGGTTTTTTGGGAAGACAAGGTCATGCAAGTCGTGAGAGGCAAGCAGCTCTGTCTGGCAGGTGCCATAGTTGCTATATCTAAGCCCTGAGTTAATTTGGATAATCCAGTTGTGATTGGCCAAAGATTCAGTGGATCTACATAAATATCCCACCACCAATATGAGGCAGGTCCTGCAAAACCCACAAAGGTTGCAGCCCACTGTGAGTTATGGAGGTGTAAACCTTTTGGATCATTAAATGGATCTTCAGTTAATGTCCCTGATCCCATCTCGCCAACTAAAATTGGTTTGTTTGGAACTGCGGCGCGTAATGCATCAGCTTGAACTGTAAGAGATTTTATTGGATCGCTCGCATCGTAAACATGTGTAACTGCATAATCTAAATCATCCCAATTTTGTAGGCTTGCAGCCGATGCCCATGAAGAGGTGATCATTGTGTCGTAGGGATCCCAAGTATCTAGAATTTTGTTTGATCTCTTTGTCCAAGCAGTTAAGTCATTTGTTGCAATGGGTGTGAAGTTAACTTCATTCCACCATTCCCAAGTAAATAATGATGGATACGCTGCATATCGAGCAACGATGTAGCGAACTCTGCGTTCCCAAAACTTCCAGGCAACTTCAGAGGTTGCGAACTCACCTGCGTTGGCAAGCGGACCGCCATTTGCTGAACTGTAAGGATTTGAGTACCACTCTGGATTGGTAGTTGTGCTAAATGCGCCATGGTTGATAAACACAAGATTGATGCCAACGTTGTATTTAGCGCCCAGTTCAAAAACTTTGTCTAGCAACCAAGCACGGTCTAATCGCTTTGTGTAGTCGCCCAACCCTGTATCTGTCCACTCGATACCCAAAGACCATGATGCCATCCAGACACGAGCAACATTTACTCCCGCCTTAGAGGCCTTTGAAAACCACTGGTCATACTTGTCAATCTCTTCAAATCTATTTGCCCAGGCTATGTTGTAGGCAATAGGAACAAATGGTTCAGAACCTCTGATAAATGATCTGCCAGAAGTCTTCACTTTGGCAATAGTTGAATAATTTGTGGTGACCGCGTGGGAGATCGTTATCGACTCTTTATTTACAAACTCTCCCTTGATCTCCATTTGGTAATCACCTGCAAGGGTTGAGGCAAAAGATATTCGCCAATGCGGGTCCCCGACCTTTATTGCACTTCTCTGCCCATTTATGTTTTGAATTTTGTACTCTTGAAACCAAAATCCTTCTACCGTTATCTTCGATCCACCAGGGCGAGTAATGACTGCAATGACCCGCGCCTGTGCTGAATCAAATGGGTTGCTAACTGTTGGCAAATCATAAACTCCAACAACGACTGGCAGCGTAGGAGAACCTGTTGCAACTGTTTTTACAGTACCGACAGCTTGTGCGCTAATTGGTGTATTGAAGACACCGAGACACAAGGCGGTAAGGACAATTGGAACAAGTTTTTTAAACATTTACATCAACATCATTTCAGGCCCGAAAGCGCGATGCCGCGAATGAAGTGCTTCTGGGTTGCAAAGTAGAGAGCAATGGTGGGAATGCTCGTGATGAGAGATGCACCCATGATGACGCCCTGAGTACCAATGTTTCCGGCTCCAGAGTTTTTAAGATTAGCCAACGCAACCGGAAGCGTTGCCATGTCCTGACTAGTTGTAATGATCAACGGCCACAAGAAGTTATTCCATTCGCCAATTGCGGTAAAGATCATCATTGCGATCAGAGCTGGTTTCAAGAGCGGAAGGATAATTCTGAAATAAATGGTGAACTCAGAAGCTCCATCAATTCTGGCCGCCTCTACCAATTCGTCAGGAATAGAGGTCAAGTATTGAGTGAGGAAAAAAACGATGAAGGCTTTAGGTAGGGCAGGGACAATGTACGCCCAGAAGGTATTGAGCCAACCGAACTGATCCATTAGTAGAAACCCTGGAATCAACCCGACCTGCCAAGGAATCATCATCGAACCAATGATTACAAGATAAACAGCCTTCTTACCCTTAAATCGATGCTTACTTACTACGTAAGCTGCAAGAGAACCAATAATAAGGGTCGAAATTGTGATCGAAATGTTGACAAAGAAACTGTTCATCATGAATCTGAAGAATCCGAACTTCAAATCAGGATAACGTTGAAAAAGGCCCTGCATAACATCTTGCTGAAACATCGTTGGGTTGAAGTTGGAGTCAAAGTAATTGCCCCAAATAATCTTCTTTGGAAACAGTGTTGGTGGAACAACTTGGAGTTCCTTAACTGATTTTAGGGAAGAGGTAATCATCCAGTAATAAGGCGCGATCATTACGACCGTCAAAAGGTAGATCGGCACACGACGAAACTTTGCTGCCCTAGATTTATGCTCAAATGGATTTGTGAAGCTGCCGCTTCGCTCCATGAGCTTGTCGTTGCGCTTAATGTCAGACTTTGAGAGAACTATGCTCACTTGAGATCCTCCAAAGAACGGGTAATTCGAAGATTTATCATGCTGACCGTGAAGATGATTGCAAACAGGATCCACGCAATTGCAGATGCGTAACCTAAACGGAACTTATTGAATCCAGCATCGTAAAGATATGGAACGATCATCAGCGCCATATCTTGAAGACCACCAATAGAACCGACACTTGTTGGAAATAGAAGATAGACGCCTTCGAAGATTTGGAATGCGCCAATAATTCCTGTAATTCCCACATAGACCATCACAGGGCGAAGCAATGGCAAGGTGATGTAACGGAATCGCTCGCGCGGTCCTGCACCATCAATAACAGCAGCTTCGTAGTACATCGCAGGTATGGAGTTCAAACCTGCTAAAAATAAAATCATTCCAAATCCTGCTCCACCCCAGATGGACATAAAGATGAGAATCGGAATCGCCATCCAGGTTGTTGCAAGCCATTCAATGGGCTCAACACTAAAAATATTTAGCATCGCATTAAGCAAACCAACCGCATCGCCTCTGAAAACCCAGCCCCAGACAAGTACAACTGCAATTCCTGATGTGACAGATGGAAGAAAGAAGATGACGCGAAGAATTCGATTTGTTCGTGTGTCTTCCTGTAGAGCTAGCGCTAGCGAAAGTGATGCGATCATTCCAAGTATTACGGCACCGATTACATACAAAGCGGTATTGGATAGGGCTTTATGAAATCGGTCATCATGCAATATAAGGGTTGTGTAGTTGCCAAAGCCAACGCTTCCGCACGGAGATTGATCAGGGTTGCAGATCGCGTTGTATCGCATAAATGAGAGACGCAAACTTGCTAATACTGGATAAACGCTAAAAACAATAAAGAGAATTGCAAAAGGGGAGAGCATTAAGTATGTAGAGATACCTACATCACTGAATTTGCGGAATCCAGTTTTGCGAGAGATCTCATTTGAAGATCCTTTAACGCTCTTTAACATTTATTTACCTATCTTGTAATGACAGTGGATGGGAGTTTCCTCCCATCCACTGTCGTCCCTTTATTTACCCCTTAGAGCTTGGACTTCATTACAGCTGCAGCCTCATCAAGTGCGGCCTTTGCTGTAGCGGATCCAAACAGGAAGCTCTGTAGAGCCGTTGTTACACCAGCTTGTGAATCTTCCCAACCATTGCAGTTTGGAGGACCTTGTGCATCCTTCAACTGGCTCTTGATTGTCTTCAATACATCTGCTGGGTACGCATCGATTGTGTCTGCGTTACTGATAACAGGTGAAAGGAAGATTGCATTCTGAGCTGCTCCAACAAGGTTCATCTGACGTACAACGCTGCGGTCGTAAAGTGTCTTGATGAACTTAGCTGCAAGCTGTTGCTGTGCTGGCTTTGCGTATCCCATGATTGAGATTCCACGGCCACCAATGAAAGCAACAGACTTAGATCCTGGAGCAGCAGGAACTGGTGCTACAGACCAGTTCTTGTAATCCTTGTAGTAGGTGTAGTAACCGCTAGCCTGGAAGTTTCCAGAGAAGCCGATTCCATACTTACCGTTCTTAATGTTGTCATTCATGCTCCAGTCAGCAACGCCAGGCTTTGGTGCGCTGTAATCTGAGTACAACTTCTTGTACTGAGTAAGAGCGGCAATACCCTTTGCATTGTTGATTGTCACCTTGCACTGTGCGTCGTACAAGGTTCCACCTGATGAGTACAACCATGAGAAGAAGCCAAGCCAGTCAGCATTTCCCCATTCGTTGTAAACAGGTGTTTGAACTCCTGCAGCCTTTAGCTTGTCAGCTGCTGCGTTGAACTCTGCGATTGTCTTTGGCGCTGCTGCGATTCCTGCCTTTGACAAGGTTGTCTTGTCGTAGAACATCATCATCAATGTAAGGTCAAATGGAACCGCGTAGACCTTTGTTGACTTGTATCCAACAAGAGCCTTATAGATCTGTGATGGCACCTTTGGCTGCACGTAGCTAGCAACACCTAGCTTACGAAGGTCAGCGAGTGCACCCTTGTTTCCTGCTGAGATACCCCAAGAAAGGCCTCCAGTAAATACATCTGGACCCTTCTTTGCAGCAGCAGCAGCAAGAACTTTTGCGTATCCATCGCCCCAAGAGATTGCTTCTACCTTCACAGTTACACCTGGATTTGCATCCTCAAATGCTTTACCAGCTGCCTTCATTACCGCAGCATCTGCATCTCCGCCGGTTGCCCAAACGGTCAATGTTTGCTTAGCCGCAGCGTTAGCAGGGGCAGTTAAAAAAACCCCGGCGGTCATGGTGATAGCTATCGCTATCGCTCCTAAACGCTTCACGTATTACTCCTTTGTAGAAGCGCAAGCGGCTCTCGCTGCGCCTTGTGGGCTAGATTTCTGTGAAATGACAGCGTTGTCAACAATTAACATAGGCACAATTCGATAACGATCAAAAAGTCTTTTAGGACATTTTTTGTCCCGACGAGACATTAACTGGATATTTCCCGCATGAGATAGGGGGAGCTACTTCGAGATTTTTACTTAACCGTGCTTTCGAGGGTGACTTGCTCCTCACCTGTTGCACTGAAGGTCAGATACAACTTATCGCCAGCAGATGTTGGGCAAACGATGGCCCACTTAAACTCCAAAGATTTGCCTGGAGCGACAATTGTCTCTATCGGCAAGCCAGCTACTCCAGAGGCTTCCTCAAACACATCAAAACAGGACAGAGAAGGGTCGGAGTCAAAGGCGCTCTGAATGATTGAAAATGATGCTAAATCAACCTCTTTTGAGCCTGAATTTGTGATTTTAATGTTCATTAATAATGGACGACCATCGACGCCTAATGATTCGAAGTCTTTTGCTTTAAATACATCAGGGTCAGATACATTCAGGATTAAGCCATTTCCAAGATCGATATCGCTACCAAAGCCGCCTTTAACTTCATCGAGTTTTTGTTCGGACTCTTGTTCGCTGATCGCTAAAGCAGAGGTGTTATCTCCATCCATGGGCACACGAGGACCTGCAGAGAAAAATGCTATGGCCACGACAGTTGCAAGTGCCAGAGGTGTAATTATTTGCCAACGCTTCATTTCTGCTCCCTTTTCATGATGCGGAGATTTCCATTTAGTTCCATCGTTGTCAAGCCATCCGTGGGTGGCTTATGCGCGACTTTCCAGCATTAACTCGAGCAAGGCTCGATCGATGTTAAGCCCCTCAAAGTTTTCATACACAGTTCCAGGTCGATTGTGGTTTGCGATTCCAAAGTTTCCATCAAACTCCCACAGCGAATAACCCCACTTTGATTCGCGGTAGATGTCAAAGAGATCTTTGAACCAAGCAAGGGCTACAGAGTTGTCGGTGTACTTGTAGCAACCGAACTCTCCAATGTGCACGGGACGACCCATTGCCTGAACCTCCCGCCATGGTGCATAGAACTCCCACAGAGAGTCACGGTTCCAGTAAGTACCCTCATAGGTGCATGGATAGGTTGGGACGGGCATTCCTTTGCTTCCATCCCACCATTCTGCTTGATAGTGGCTTACCAACATTGGCTGATATCCGCGGCCACTGTGCACGACGTTGAGATCTGCAAGCTCTGGCATTGCTAAATGCCCTCCTGCTAAACCATTAATCACCACAGTTCGTTGTGGATCTATTGCATGTATTGCATGAGTAACTGAACGAATAACCTTTTGATGAATTTCGCGAGTAAATCCTCTTTGGCCTTCGGCAGGTGGCTCATTGACCAAGTCAAAACTTAACAAATCCATGTGTTGTCCCTTGTAGCGCTCTGCCACCGCTTCCCAAAGACGATGAAAAGTTCTTTGTGGTTGCTCATCTGCCCAAAGATTAGTTGTTTCAAGCTCCCACCCATTGATGCAATAGCCAGGTGCTCTATGCAGATTTAAGCTGATGTGAATTCCACGCGAAACTGATTCGTGAATATATGAATCAATCAGCTTCAAGAAAGAATCATGAATTGGAGCTTCTAAATCATCTATCCAAAAACGATAATCCGTTGGAAGACGTAGGAATTTGAATTCGTACTTGGCCATGAAGTCCAACATTCTGGTGTCAGCTGGCAACGCTGATGGCATATGACCTTTGGAGTATGCCCACTGTGCATTGAATCCGTAACCTAAGTTTTCATCAGCATTAATCATTACTTACTCTTTTCGATAAGGGCTGAAAGCCATTGAGCCTGTACTAGTTGGTGAGCAACGCTGCCACCCTCATGTGTGTTGTATTCGTAAACAGTTGTGTCGACCTTTCCCGCATAGTTGTTTCGCATAGCAAAGATAGTGTCTGGTGGGCACACAGGATCGTGCATTCCGATCGAGATTAATGCTGGGCAATTGGCCATAGTTACTAAGTTCATTGCATCAAAATAAGAGAGAGTCTCAAAAACCTGCTCAACTTCATTTCGATGAATCCGGCAGTACAAAGTGATTTCATGATACGGATATGTATCGACCATCTCGGTTGCTTTTTTAAAGTTACACAAGAAAGGCACATCGGGCATAGCAGCAAAGACTTTTTCTGACAGAGATGCTGCGGCGAGGGCGATTCCACCACCTTGGCTTCCACCAGCGACAATTATTCTTGAAGCATCCACTCCCTTGATGTTTGTTGCAGCATTTACAAAGGCAACGGAATCAGTAAAAACACGGCGGTAGTAGTAATCATCTTTGTTCAAGATTCCTTGAGTCATGAAGCCTGCAGTTTGCGAGGCGCGTGGGTAGGAACCATCAGGGGTATCGCTCAACCGGAATCCACCACCTTGCCCTCGTGTATCCATGACCAAAACGCGATAACCCACACTGACCCAGAAGAGCCATTCATGAGGAAGGCCTCGGCCGCCGCCGTAACCGTCGTAGATAACAATGCAAGGAGTCATTTCATCTGCATATGTAGATTCAAGAAACCAACCCTTTATTGGATCACCATTAAACCCAGAAACTGTTACATCTTTAACAATGACATTTTTCATGGGAGTTGAATGCTCGGTTAGAATTGGCAGCGCGTTCAAGTCAAGATTGGTGGAGAGAGTTTTTTGCCAGAAGAGCTCAAAATCTGCCGCCTTTGTTGGCTGCACCTTGAGTGTTTCTAGAACTTGCCTGCTAGCTCCTACTAACATTTTTTACCTCTCTCATTTTTTAGGCATCTGGAATGAAGGATTGAGCATCATAGAGACGCTTATAAACTCCATTTTGTGTAACTAATTGTGAATGTGTACCTGTTTGCACGATTACGCCATCATCTAAGACAAGGATTTGATCTGCCTCCTTGATTGTGGAGAGTCGATGGGCGACTACAAAGGTAGTTCTATCTACCATCAAGCGCGATAGCGCTTCTTGAATTAACTTTTCAGATTCAGAGTCAAGGGCTGATGTAGCTTCATCCAAAATTAGAATTCGGGGATTACGGATCAAGGCTCTAGCAATAGCTAGTCGCTGACGTTGCCCTCCACTCAATCGGGCTCCTCGTTCGCCGACAATGGTTTCTATTCCATCCTGAAAAGCTTCCACGAAATCCAATGCATTTGCATCTTTCAACGCCGTGCGAATATCTTCACTTGAAACATCACTCAAACCATAAGAAATGTTTTCTGCAATTGTGCCATCAAATAAAACAGACTCCTGGGGCACGACCGATAGGTACTTTCTCACTGTCCGAAGATCTAAATCTTTGTAGTCAAGGCCATCAACAGTGATTGCCCCGTTACTAGGTCTCAAAAAACCAATTACTAAATTGATCAGGGTAGATTTTCCAGAACCCGATGGCCCAACCAAGGCAATCATTTGCCCAGGCTTTGCAGAGAAAGAGATTTGATTTAAAGATGGTTTGTGATTTGTTGGGTATGTGAAGGTTACATTTGAAAAGTCAATTACTCCATCAACCTTTCCAATATCCTTTTTCCCTTGATTAATTTCCAAATCTGGAGACTCTAGAACTTCACCTAATGAGGTAATGGATGCAAATCCTTTAGAGATTGCCGGTGCCAAACTAGCCAGAAGAATGATTGAGCCAATCAGCATTCCAAAATTTGAAGTCAATAGGACAACATCTCCTGCAGATATTCCAAACATATTGTTGAGGGCAAAATATGCCGACAAGATCAAACACAACACGTTTGCCATTTGGAATGTCACCCATGCTGCAGCGTTAAAACGGCCATTAATCCGATCAAGTTTCAGGCCAGCTTCTTGCACAGTTGCAAATGAGTCTTTCATGCGCCCTACGGCTCTTCGCTCTAGGCCATGTGCTCTGGTAACCGTTAGAAGCGTTGTCATCTCATTTACACGCGAGGACATTTTCTCTATCTGGCTGCGGAAATCCTCATTGTATTCATTCAGAGACTTTCTCAACTTAATAATTGTGATTGATGCAATTGGCGCAACGAGAATGAAGAAAATGAGGAAGTTAGGCACACGAATCGATGTGACAACAATGGCTCCGATCAAGCCATTAATCGCGGCAAGGCCTCCATCAGACATATGTCGGAGCATTTGTTCGATGTTTTCAACATCGCGAACAACTTTTGTTTGAAGAGCGCCGGCGTTCGTTTTTTGGTAGTAACCAATGCTTAGTTGCTGCATCCGAACTACTAAAGCAGAGCGCAAACGGTTCTCGGTTTCTCGGATTGCTGTGGCTAGAAATCTGACGTATAAGAGATTTGTCGGAAAGTTCTGAGCGACTACAAAAACAAGTGCAGCTGAGTTAATTGCTAGATCTACTGTCGATTTCTTTTCGACAACGATGTCAATCAAGTTAGCGGTAATGACAGGGATCAACCATGCAGGGGAGTGTTTTATGGAAAAAAAGATTATGGCGAGGACAACATTTTTACGCTGATCTTTGAGCAGATAACGCAAAGTCCTAATGGGACTCTCACCCTTAAATTGATGGACTAGTTCGCTCTCTTCGACGCGCATGGGTACACGCTACTAACTTAACTTCGGTAACAAAGGAAGTACGAGATAACAATTCTTTGTCCTGCTCAATGCAAATGAGACAAAGAAAATTAGCGAACTGAGCGAAGGACCGCGGTGACCTTTCCAAGGAT
>Ga0078894_10002523_pt1 | contig 13860 bp, 4 predicted proteins | sample LauGreSu1BDMLBSD_2_FD_67506 | JGI IMG/M metagenome (GOLD analysis project Ga0078894, IMG submission 67506) | Freshwater lake microbial communities from Lake Michigan, USA - Su13.BD.MLB.SD (version 4) (version 4) | ecosystem: Environmental > Aquatic > Freshwater > Lake | place: Lake Michigan, USA...
ATTGCCGATGGCAACAAGGTGGCCTTGTTTGCGGCCACCATTGAAGCGCTTGATCAGTTGGGGTGGTTGGATGCCCAGCAGCGTGAAGCTTTAGGGGCTTGGCGTGCTGCAGATTTGAAAAATATCCAAGGCATGAAAGTGGGTCAGCGTCGGGCTGTTTTCAAGATTGAAAAAACAAACCCCAATTAGCCCTGTAGTTAGAGTGGGAATAAAAAAAGTAATGAACTTTTACGGAAAAGAATTGAATATTTTTTATTTCACTTAATCATTGAATATATTGTTTAAATACTTAAAAAATATCTTTTCAGTCAATTCCAAGACTAAAAACGAAAGGCTCCTCCTCCTGGCAAAGGCATAACAAGCCAGGAGTATCAAGGAAAGATGTGACAATTACAAAAAATATATCTGTCAATCGATAGGGGTTTGTTTATGTCCGTCGCTTCTAAAATTACTCTGGGTACTGACTCGCTCTCAGGTATCAACCTGAATTTGGTTTACCCCGTCACAACCCCTAATGGTAAGACTTATTACATCCTAGACCTTAGCGGCAACGGCACGATTGGCTCCGAAGACAGAGTCAACAACACCATGACAGACCGGTTGATGAACAATGGTTCAGATACCTTCAACACACAAACTTTTGGTGCGGTGATTGGCGTTAACGATCAGCGGACGACGGTTATCAATGGCATCACTCTGGTCATGCCAACCATCTCTGAGCTGGCCACGCTTTATTCTTATCTGGGCGGTGCTACACCAACAGGTTGGGCTTCAGTGGGTAACGTGTATTTATCTTCATCACTTGTATCTGCTAACCGACACTCTTACTCACTGCTCACCAACACGTTCTCTTATACAGGAACCACTGGCGATTCATTAAGTGGCTATTTGATTCTTCAAGTTCTGGTGCCTCCAAACGTTGCACCAACTGGTTCTTTAAATATCACCGGAACGGCCTCTCAGGGTCAAACCATCCGAGTTGAGAGTGCGCTCGCAGATGCTGATGGCATGGGCGCAATCTCTTATCAATGGATGGCGAATGGTCAAGTTATTTCTGGTGCAACAGGGCCTACACTTTTGCTCACGCAAGACATGGTGGGCAAAGCCATCAGTGCTGTAGGCAAATACACAGACGGTAAGTTTTACCTTGAGTCAGTTACAAGCAAAGCAACTTCTTTGATTGCTAACGTGAATGATGCGCCTACTGGTACTTTGAGCATCGTCGGTTCTAACACTCAAGGCCAGGTGCTATCAATCAACAACACCCTGAATGACTTGGATGGCTTGGGGGCTGTATCTTTTCAGTGGAATGCAAGTGGTGTTGCCATTGCAGGCGCTACTGGCAGCACATTGACATTGGGCCAAGCTCAAGTGGGCAAGACAATCACTGTCACGGCTACCTATACCGATGGTCAAAATACACGTGAAGTAGTGACGAGTGCTGCCACGGGAGTTGTATTTAATGTCAACGATGCGCCTACGGGTGGCGTAAGAATGTTGACTCAATTGAACTCTCCAATTGTTGCTTCAACCCAAGCGCATTTTTCAGAGAATAAATCGCTGTTTGCTGATACCAGTACGCTCGCCGATGCTGATGGACTGGGAACACTTAATTTTCAATGGCAAAGATCAACGGATGGCTTTAATTGGAGCAATGTTGCCTTGGCCACAGCCAAGTCCTACGTTTTGGTTGATGCAGACGTCAATAAATTTTTGAGGGTGGTTTCAAGCTACACAGACGGCGCAGGAAAACTTGAAGCAGTTTATTCGCCATCTTCTCTCAAAATTGCCAACGTAAACGACTTGCCCACGGGTGTTCTCAGCATCAGTGGAAGTGCAACTCAAAATCAAACTTTAAATGTCATCAATTCATTGAGAGATGACGACGGTCTTGGCGCATTCAGCTATCAATGGAAAGCGAACGGTGTCAACATCGCTGGCGCTACTTCCACAAGCTACCGCCTCACGCAAGCAGAAGTCGGTAAAAACATCACGGTGACTGTGGGCTACACAGATGCCTTGGGATCGGTAGAGTCTGTTACCAGTCTCGCCACTGCCAGAGTTAGTAATGTGAACGATACGCCTTTAGGTATCGTTTCTATTTCTGGCGTTAATGAAGAGGGCAATGTTTTAACCGCTTCTAATTCGCTCTCAGATTTAGATGGAATGGGCACGGTTTCCTATCAATGGTTTGCATCAGGTGTTGCCATTGCTGGAGCTACATCTGCCAACTTTACGCTAACCTCTGCTCAAGTCGGTAAAGCAATGACTGTGCAAGCTAGGTATCTTGATGGTCAAGGAACCACAGAAACAGTTACCAGCGCCAATACCGACTCTGTGATCGCCCTTGTGGTGAGACACATTGGAGCACCCTTGACAGGTTCAAAGGCTGGCTCAGCCGGCAATGATTTGTTCAGCGCGACAATTGATAAATCGGCGCTGTCCAATGCGATTGATCATTTCAATGTGATTGATTTGACGGGTACAAATTCTGTTGTTGCTAAGAATTTAAATTCTGGTGCTTATTTCGCTTCTGCCATTAAAAACAGTGATTTAAATTTAGGTGGAGGAGCAGTCAATGTCCTTGCTGAGATTTCAGGCGGCTACTATCCCGTTGCAATATCTGGTAGCAAACTAACCTCAGGCGCTGGCGACAGTTTGACCACAGTCAGCGTAACAGGCGCAATTTATGGTGCAACTGGTGTTGGCGATTCTGTCTTCAACTTAGGTGCAGGCATCGACCAGTTGGACATTGAAGTTACTTGGAATACTCCCTCTTGGCCTTTATTGGGTGTTAACAATTCCACCTTGAACTTCGGTGATGGCAACGACGTATTCAATATCAAGTTCAACAACAATACGCTGTCGCTGAGTAGTTGGGCTATCCAAGGCGGCAATGTAGACATGGGGTCGGGCAATGACGCCATCACAATCAATGCTGTTCAAGGTATCAAGGGTTCTACCATTCAGGGCGGCGATGGCGATGATGTGATTGAAATCAATAGCACTTCTATTGGCATCAAGGACTCTAGCGTTTCACTTGGCGCTGGTAACGACCGAGTTGTTTTGAAAGAAAGTGGCACCAACACCATCAGCGCTGACAACGTCACATTTGACTTGGGTTCTGGTGATGACTTCTTGCAACTTACTCGAGGTAAGTCGACTGTGATGGGTGGTGAAGGCCGAGACATCCTTGCCATTGCGGGCATGAGTTCCAATTTCACATTTTCATTCAAGGGCACTGACTTGCTTGTGTCTGCCAAGAATGACCCTTTCACAGTATTTACCACGAGCGACGTTGAGACCATCCAATTTAACAACCAATCAATTGACACAAAATCACTGACAGCCGTCACAGTGACGCCTAGCGTGACCAATGTGAATGAAGGTGGCAAGGTCGTATTCAATGTTTCCACATCGGGCATTGCAGTTGGTAGTGTGTTGCCTTACACAATCAGTGGCAACAATATTTCTGCTAAAGACATCAGCAGTGAAATACTGTCAGGTACGTTAACAGTTGGTCAAGATGGCAAAGCCTCGCTTGCAGTCGATGTTGTTTCAGACAATCTGACCGAAGGTGTTGAAACCATGGTTGTGTCGGTTAACGGCAAAACAGCAAGTGTGACGATCAACGACACTTCGACGGGTACCGTGAGCACCAAACTCGCTTGGGCTGATTGGAAATCCTACGATGGCAGCAAGTCTACTGCCAATGTGCAAACAGCCAATGGCACCATTTCAGCCACATTGACAACCAGTACGCCAATTGTGGGTATCCAGATTGACAATGCGTTGTCTGACAACTTGCCTCACACATATGATTGGCGTCCGGGTGGCGTCGACTATTGGACACCTGAAAATGGTTTGTTCGGATCCATCAATAAACCGACCAACACTGACATTGTTCAATTCAGTTCTGCTGGTACTAGGACATTGACCTTCACTGAAAATGTGGGCGATTTGTACTTGGCGGTTTTGTCTATCAACGACAACGTTTATCGATTTGACCGTAACTTTGAGTTGATCACGTCCACCAACAATGGCATGTTGGGATCTGGTTCAGTCAGTAAGAGAATTGTTACGGAAGCTGGCAAAACTTTTTATGAATTGGTGGCCGTTGCAGGTGATGCCGGTGGCTTGTTGAAATTTGCTGATGTAAGCAAAACCCTTTCATGGACTGCAAGAGTTGATGAAAATTGGAATGCCATTACCTTTGGTGTTGTTGCGCCTACTGCAACCTTGTACGAAGGAAGCCCATTGACAGGTTCCATGGCAGGTACTGAAGGTGCAGATACCTACATTGGAACTACAAGCTCCAACACCATGTCGTATGCCATCGATCACCTCAATGTGATTGACATGGCAGGTGCCAATACGGTGAAGGCTACAAACCTCAACACCAACTCCTACTTTGCAGCCGCAATTACAAACAGCAATTTGGTTTTGGGTGAAGATGCTGTCAATGTCAATGCAGAGATCTCTGGCGGTTATTACCCCGTCGGTATTGACAACTCAAAGTTAACCTACGGCGCTGGCGACAGTCAAACCACGGTGAAGGTGACAGGTGCTATTTACGGCGCTAGTGGCTTGAACAATACAGCCATCGATTTTGGATCTGGTGCAGACCAGATGGATGTGACTGTGACTTGGAACACCACGTCGGGCTCACTGATTGGCCTTCACAACAGCAACCTGAAATTTGGAGATGGCGTTGACCGTTTGGATGTCAAATTGGCCAATACCAGTTTAGAGCTCACCAGCTGGGCCATTCAAGGCGGCAGTGTTGACATGGGTACGGGTGCAGACTCAATCACCATCAATGCAGTTCAAGGCGTTAGGGGGGCTAGCATTTTGGGTGGGGATGGCAATGACACCCTCACCATCAACAGCGTTTCCATCGGTATCAAAGATGCAAACATTGCCATGGGGCAAGGCAACGATACGATCACCTTGAAGGAATCTGGTGCTAGCGCTATCAGTGTGACCAACTCCACCATTGACATGGGTGCTGGTGACGATCAATTGTCTTTGGCACGAGGCACCGCTACCCTTATCGGTGGTGAAGGCACAGACACAGTGACCATTGCAGGCTTGAGCACCAACTACAACATTCAATCTCAGGGCACTGACAAGATCATCACGGCGAAAAACGATCCGTTTACTGTGTTCACAGTGAAGCAATTTGAAGTTGCCAAGTTTACGGATAAAGAGATTAAATTAGTAGATGAAAACAATCCACCTAAAGGCACCATTTCCGTCTCTGGCGATCCTGTACAAGGATCTACCTTAACGGCTACAAGTACATTGAGTGATGCTGACGGTCTGGGAACCTTCACTTATCAGTGGAGGGCGGGTGGTGCCAATATCTCCGGCGCAACTTCCAGTACTTTTACAGTAACCCAAGACCAGGTGGGATTACCAATCTCTGTCTCTGTCAGTTACATCGATCAAAAAGGGTTCTCTGAGAATGTGCTCAGTGCAGCCACAGCCAAGGTTCAAGGTATTTTTAATATCTCTGGTCCGAGCACTGTCAATGAAGGTGAAACAGCAAGCTTCGTTGTGACAGCAGTAGATGCCAACCCTGGAAAATTCACGGCTGCTGGAAAATTTGGTGTGCAGATTGCATATTCAGGTGATGCGCCAGTGGTCTACAAAGCGACCTTCAAACCAAGCAATGGTGAAGAAGTCGATGTGACCAAATTTGTCAGCATTGAACAGCCGTTCTTGTACGCAGGCCTCAATGGCTACATGACCCTCAAGGTCGCCTCCGGTGCCAACATTGCCAACAGAGACGTCTTTGTGGATGTGAAGGGCAGTGTCAATCCTTGGAACGCCGTTTGGCTAGACATCACTGCTGCTGCTAACAATACATTCACAGTAGCTGCATCCTCTGACTCCTCCGCGGTGTCTTCAGTTTCCGCTGTGGTCGCTGCCAGCAATGCTGATGTTGGTGGCACTGTGGTTGCCTACACCTTGTCGGGAGTCAATGCGGCCGACATTGCGAGCGGCCAGACCACTGGCACAGTTACTTTGGGCAAAGATGGCAAGGGTACTTTCACTGTGGGACTGGTTGCAGACAGTGCAACTGAAGGCACAGAAAATATGGTGGTCAGTGTGCGCGGACAGTCTGCCAACGTCAGTGTTGCAGATACCTCCAAAGCAAACGCTGCACCCACAGGCACAGTCAGTATTTCTGGTACCGCGACGCAAGGTCAAACCCTGACAGTCAATCAAAACCTTGGTGATGCTGATGGTTTAGGAGCTATTTCATACCAGTGGAAAGCCAACGGCATTAATTTGGCGGGAGCAACCGGAACCACACTGGTGTTGACCGAAGCTTTGGTCGATCAAACTATCTCGGTTGTGGCCAGCTATACCGACGGCTTACAAAAGTCTGAAAGTGTGAGCAGTGCAGCTACAGCCAAGGTTGCCAATGTGAATGACGCTCCCAAGGGCAGCGTGACTATTTCTGGCGTTTCTACCCAAAAAGAAATTCTCACTGTCACAAACAATTTATCTGACGATGATGGCCTAGGGTCTATTGCCTACCAGTGGTTGGCCGACAACATTGCAATCAGTGGTGCAACCAGTTCTTCCTTTGAGTTGGGACAGGAACAAGTAGGAAAAGCAATTTCCGTCAAAGCCTCTTATACGGATGTACGGGGCACTGCGGAGGCTGTGACCAGCAGCGCAACGTCAAAGGTTGTGGATGTCAATGACGCTCCAGTTGGAAACGTCACCATTGAAGGTACCGCCAAGCAGAGTGAAAAACTCACTTTATCGCAAAACTTATCAGACCAAGATGGCATGGGGGCCTTGTCCTACCAATGGTTATCCAATGGCAAAGTAATTGAGGGCGCAACAGGAACATCGCTGACTTTGACCAAGGCCTTGGTGGGCACTGCTATCAGTGCAACTGTAAGCTACACCGATCAACAGAAGAACCCTGAAAGTGTGTCCAGCAGCGCTACTGCGCCTGTGGTTGGATTGCCCGGCGATACTGTTGGCGGTCAAATCTACCATTGGAAAAATCACGCTTTGCTCTCTGGCACCCAAGTTCAAATGGCCAGCGTGACTGGCAACACCAGCAACACCACCAGGTTGTTCGAATTCAAAGACATCACTTTCTCAAGCAATAACCAAGTTACGGCCAATCTGTTTATTAACTTGAGTCAAGCCACTGAGAATTTCGACATGTCCTTGAGCTTCGATAGAAGCATTAATTTGTTGTTCACCGCGCTCGAAACAGCCTTGCCCACTGGTTGGACGCTCCAGGCTGAAGCCTCTGAGCCTGGCAGTTTGAAATTGGCGGGCATTGGATTGACGAGTGTCAATGGATCCATTAATTTGGGCACTGTTAAGTTTGGCTTATCAGCTGACTCGCCAGCAGCTAGCTTGCAGTTTGTGGATGGTTCGTCGGGTGGCAATACAACAGCAGCCAACAAAGTTTTGACGCCTTATGCCATGTCTGTGGGGTACCAGAGTGCCCTCACGGATGCCTCCGGCGCCTTTACATTTGAACAACTGCCATCGAACACTTACACCATGTCTGCTTCTAGGGCCATTACGGCAGCTGAAACAGGCAATGCCATCAGTTCAGCAGATGCCCTGGCTGCCTTGAAAATAGCAGTGGGGCGCAACCCCAATGTGGACGCAATTGCATTGTCACCCTATCAATTGATTGCGGCCGATGTGAATGCAGACGGTAAAGTGACCAGTGCAGACGCATTGGCCATTTTGAAAATGGCTGTAAAGCGTTCAGATGCGCCTGCGCGTGAGTGGTTGTTTGTGGATGAAGCCCAAGATTTCTGGGACGAAGCAGCCAATAATGGCGCTGGTGGCCTAACCATTAGCAGAACCAATGTTCAGTACAACAAAAATCTAGAATTGGTGTCTTCTGACACAAGCAACAAAGATTTGATTGCAGTTCTAAAAGGCGATGTCAATGGCAGTTGGACTGCACCAAACACGCCTACTCCGGTCAAGACTTTGCCTGATTCCTATTTCTATGATCTCCAGAAGCAGGGCTTGGGACCTGTGAGCAACTGGGGTATTGTGATGGCTTGATTGAGTGTGTCGTAAGCCTTTGCTTCGTTTTCTGTGTATTTCAGAGCGGAGCATTGGCTTTAGACAGCTTGTCTCATTCGAGTAAGTTTTGTGCCTGAGCAATGAACAACTGTTCAGTCTGTTCTGAATTTTGACATTATCAAAGTTAACTAGAATTTATAATGTCTAGTATGATTTCTGATATTTAAAGGCCGATAGTTTGAAAAGCACATTGTTAGGATGGGTATGGCTGTGTATGCCGCTATCAGCATTTGCCATGCCTTTGAATCAAGTTTTAGCGCTTGCCTCCATCCAACATCCTACCGTGCGACTCAAAATCTCTGAAGCAAAGACAGCTGGTTTTGATTTAAGTACTGCCAAGTGGGCACGCTATCCGAGTTTCAGCTCAGAACTGTCTTCCGACAACTCGGGATCACAGCGTGCCCTGTTGATTCAACAACCTGTTTGGACGGGGGGCCGTGTCGCAGCGCAAATCAATGCAGCAACCGCCAACGAAATGCAGGCAAGTTTTGCAATTCGGGAAGCACAAAATGCCATCATGTTGCAGGCTGCTGCCAGTTATTTTGAAGTATTGAGGTGGGAATCAAGGCTGGCTACCGCTCAAAAAAATGAAGCAGAGCACCTCAGGTTGCTCGAACTCATTGATCGCCGGGTAAAGGCAGAGATTAGCCCATTGGCTGACCGCACCTTAACTGCTGCACGTTATCAGCAAGCAATTTCTGAAAGAATTCAGTTTTCCAGATCATTGGATGAGGCACGTATTTCTTTGGAAATTGCTGTAGGCGAAAGCGTGACAAGTGTTGAAGCCCCGGTTTCTTTTCGTTGGAATGCCATAGCGGACGCTGAAGCTGTCGAGTTGGCATTGGGATATTCTGCTGAGAGACAAAAGTTGTTGAAACAAATTGAGGTGTCTCAAGCTCAAATTGAAATCAGCAAATCTACTTGGCAGCCTACGGTCATGGTGGGCGTTAGACGTGCAGCTGGGGCCATACCTCTTGGAATTGACAGAGACAGGGCATTTGTTTCTTTGCAGTTTTCACCCGGCCCAGGCTTGTCTGCTAAATCAACCGTTGAATCGGCGCTTTCCCGCGTTGAAAACGCAAGATCGGCAGTGGCTGTGCATGACAAGCAATTGGAATATCGAATCAAGTCAAGTGCTTCAGAACTGCGTGCTTTGTCGGCACAACTTGAGCCTGCAAAAGCCCTGTCTGAGGCTACCAGCGAAGTTGTCGATTCTTATTTGCGTCAGTATCAAATTGCCAGAAAAAATTGGTTGGACGTACTGAACGCCCAACGTGAGCGCTCACAAGCTTTGTACAACTTAGCCGATACACAAGCCAATTTAGTGGCATTGAATGTCCGGCTGATGTTGTTAACAGGCCAACTGACGCCTGAAAATTTACATTGAAGATTTGCATGACCAACCCTGAAGCATCACATTACATGTCGGATCCCGACTTGGCCAGCGCATTGTCCAAGATTGCGGCATTACAGGGACAGGCTGTTCCAGCTTCACGTTTTGGTATGTTGTCAAAGACCAGTAGCGGCCTGTCTGTTGACGAACTTTCGAGATCGGACCGAGCTAATTTTTGGTGGTCCGCTCGTTTTGCTTCTGCCGAAATAAAAAAGCTAGACTTTATAAAACTCGAGCGTAAACAATTTCCAGCCCTTTGGTTAAGCAAGCACGACAGCAGAATTTTTGTGGTCAGGGGAATGAGTGGGCAAGCCAATTTTTTGTGTGAAGCCGCCGATGGCAAGGTGAGCACCCTGAATCAGTCGGAGCTTCATGACGGCGAGTTGTTGTCTCTGGGTTTTGAGGCTGTTCTTTCTGAGCATGAAGAAACCAAGCCAACAACAGCCCAAGATTGGTTTGCTTACGCCATTCGCAAGCACCGTCGAATTTTTGTGGAATCAGTGTTTGCGACCTTTGTCGTTAGCATGATCGGCTTGGTCTCAGCCTTATACAGCATGCAGGTTTATGACCGTGTCATTCCAACCAAAGGCTACTCAACTTTATGGGTCCTCACTTTTGGGGCGCTGTTGGCAGTAGTGCTTGAGTTGGTTATGAAGCAAGTTCGTGCCCACATGGTGGACAGAGCGTGCAGGGCGATCGATCAAGAGTTGTCAGCGGTATTCTTTGGCAAGGCTCTTGACATTCGCATGGATGCAAGGCCTAAGACGGTTGGTACTTTTGCCTCTCAAATTAGATATTTTGAGTCGGTCCGAAATTTCATGACCTCTTCTACTTTGTTTGTTTTGGCGGACGTCCCCTTTGCGATATTTTTTATTGCAATCATGGGCATGATTGCGGGACCTGTTGCCCTGGTGCCTTTGGTCATGGTGCCTATTGCTGCATTTTCAGGCTTGATGTTCAAGAGCCCGATTGAGCAATACACTGCCATGCACATGACGGAGTCGAATCGCAAAAATGGCATGTTGATTGAAGCCATTGATGGCATTGAATCAATCAAAGCTGCGCATGCAGAATGGAAAATGCTAGACAAATGGAAAGAACTCACTGACAAGATTGGTGTCAGTGAGCTCAAAATGAAGATGCTTTCTACACTGTCAACTAACCTGACTCAAACCATTCAACAAGTCAGTTATGTCGGCATGATTGCGGCTGGTGCCTATGCCATCAATGCTGGTCATTTGACCATGGGTGGTTTGATTGCTTGTTCTATTATTTCAGGCAGGGCACTTTCTCCGCTGTCTCAAATTCCTGGTTTGATTGTGCAATGGCAGCACGCCAAAATTGCACTTAAATCATTGGACAGCATCATGGCCATGCCCAGCGATCGTGAACCCGACTTGCGGCTCATTGTTCCTGAAAAATGCTATGGCTCACTTAAGCTGGACAAAGCAGGTTTTGCTTACGCCAAGGACTCTCCAACTTTGGAAGTGCCCTTCCTTGAGCTGAAGGCCGGCGAAAGAGTGGCGGTATTGGGTGCTGTTGGTTCGGGTAAATCTACGCTCATCAAGTTGCTTTCTGGCTTATACAAACCAGGGGCAGGCACGGTTCACTTGGATGGTATCGACATGACCCTGCTTGCGCCAGAGTTTGTGCGTGAGCACATTGGTTACCTGTCTCAAGAAGTGAGGCTGTTCAATGGTACTTTGCGTGAAAATCTCACATTGGGCTTGCCTACGCCCTCTGACTCTCAAATCTTGCGAGCTTGTGAAAAGACGGGCCTCAGCCTTGTTATTCAATCACATCCGATGGGTCTTGAGCTAGAGATTTCTGAAGGTGGCCGAGGACTTTCTGGTGGCCAAAAGCAATTGCTTGGTTTAACCCGAATGCTGTTGGCTCAACCCAAAATTTTGCTGCTTGACGAGCCAACTGCTTCCATGGATGCCCAACTAGAAGCCAGAGTCATGACGCATTTGTTTGAGGAATTGCCAGCAGATGCACTCACGGTTGTCGTTACACACAAGTTGGGAATATTGCCCCACGTGAGTCGAATCATTGTTTTAGACAGAGGCCGAATTGTGATCGACGGTCCTCGCGAAGAAGTGTTGGCAAGATTGCGACAACCATCACCAGCAGAGTCTGCGCAAGCAAATGCTGGCAACAAAACGGCGGTGATGCGATGAATTGGTTTTGGTTTTTTAAAAGTGATTCGAAATCAAACGAGTCTGCTAGTCAAAATTTATCTGACGAACTGAGTCGATCTCGCTATATCTTGTGGGTTTCTCTTCTGTGTCTTTTTGCATTTTTGACATGGGCTTACTTTGCCGACTTGGATCAAATTACCAGAGCTCCAGGTTCTGTGGTGTCTAGCTCAAGATCTCAAATTGTTCAATCGCAAGAAGGTGGCGTCATTCAAGAGTTGAAAGTACGCGATGGCGATGTGGTCGAGCGCGATGATGTGTTGGTTGTTCTAGACTCTACACGTGTAGAGGCAGCTTATTTGGAAACGCGAGCAAGAGCCGCTAGCTTAGCCACCACTGTGGCGCGCTTACAGGCAGAAGCATTGGGCAAGGACCCTGTGTTCCCAGTTCAGACCAACGACTATCCGGAATTTCGAGTCTTACAACTCGAATTGATGAAAAAACGCCGCGCTGTCATTGAAGAAGATGTTCTGGCCATGCAGGAGATGATGGAGATCATCAAAAAAGAATTGGACATGACGCGGCCTTTGCTTAAGTCGGGTGATGTCAGCGCCACTGAAATTTTGCGTTTAGAGCGTCAGATGTCTGATGCCAAGGCCCAAATTACCAATAAACGCAACAAATATTTTCAAGACACCCAGGCGGAGCTGAGCAAGGCTCGCGAGGAATACGAAAGTGTTCAGCAATTGTTGGCTCAAAGAAAAAATCAATTGGATCAAACCAAGTTGCGAGCCCCATTGCACGGTGTCGTGAAGAACGTGCGCATTACAACTCGAGGTGGCGTTATTCGGCCCAGTGAGGAAGTGATGCAGATCGTTCCCTTGGAAGACGACCTCATCATTGAGGCCAAAGTAAGCCCAATGGATATTGGATTTATCAAGCCAGGACTTGAAGCCACCGTCAAAATTGACGCCTACGATTACACCATTTACGGCGATTTACCTGGTAAGTTGATTTATATCAGCGCCGATACACTAACAGAGGACCTTCGTCAAGGTGAACAACCCTACTACCGCGTTCGGGTTCGCACCGTGGGCCGCAAATTCAGTGGCGCGCCTGAGAAGGATTTGGAAATCCAACCTGGTATGACTGCCACCATTGAAATAAAAACTGGGTCAAACACGGTTCTTAATTACTTGGTTAAACCAATAGTTAAAACTTTGCAATTGGCTATGAAAGAGCGCTAAAAAAAATGTGCACTTTGAAATTTATTGTTATTATTGTTAAGAACACTTTTATCAGCTTCAATACTTAATTCGAAAGAAACGCCGTGTCTAAAGAAATTTCTAAACCAATCGTGAAATCGGCCGTTCAAGATTTGAATGGCATCAAAGCTAAGTCTGGCAAACAGGCCGGAAAGCTTGCTGTTCCAGCGGTGCCAGCTGCACTGACAGAAGCAGAAATTTTGCTGCAAAAATTGTTGGCAGCCCAAGAAAAGCCAGAACAAGATGAAGAATTGCAAGACAAGGTTGCAAATTGGCTAAATCCTTCTGAAGATCAAGAACCCCAAACAACGATCCTGTTGGCTCAGGCCAGCCCATCTGCGACTGGCTCCCCAGCTACGGCTACTGATGCAGGTTCAGGTGGCCCTTCCTCTGGTTCAGCTTCAACTACAAATACAACTACAACAGCGCCTTCTGCGCCACCTGCAGCCCCTGAAGCCTCTGGAGGCCCTTCATGGCTTACTGCTTTGGCAGGTATTGCACTCGCTGGAGTAGCTGCCGGTGGCAGTTCTGACACCACTCCTCCCGATGCTCCAAAAGTTAACCCAATTGGCGCTACCAATGTTTTGAATGCTGCTGCGAAAGCTGCTGGAGTTACGGTTTCAGGTACTGCTGAGGCCAATTCTGTGGTCACAGTCACATGGGGCGGTTCAACCGCTACCGCAACCACCAACGCCAGTGGCGTTTGGACAACCACCTTTGCAGCCACTTCTGTGCCCGCTGACGGAAATACCAATGTTGTTGTGTCTGCCAAGGATGCCGCAGGAAACAAGAGCGCCGAGACCACTGTTTCTGTCAGAATTGATGCTACGGCGCCTTCAGCGCCAGTGATCAGCGCAGTTTCAACAGACAACGCAGTGAATGCTTCAGAAAAAGCAGCAGGTGTGGTTGTAAGCGGTACGGCAGAGGCTGGTGCAAGTGTGGCAATCACTTGGGGCTCGGCTGTCAAGACGGTTAC
>Ga0078894_10002526_pt1 | contig 13853 bp, 13 predicted proteins | sample LauGreSu1BDMLBSD_2_FD_67506 | JGI IMG/M metagenome (GOLD analysis project Ga0078894, IMG submission 67506) | Freshwater lake microbial communities from Lake Michigan, USA - Su13.BD.MLB.SD (version 4) (version 4) | ecosystem: Environmental > Aquatic > Freshwater > Lake | place: Lake Michigan...
AGCGGCGCTTTACAGCATGCTTCGGCGGAGGTGGCTTTTACGTCCGGGAGCACCGGTAAGGTCGCCAGGTGTTAGGGGCACCGTGCACCACAGGGCCAACAATAGCGGCACAGTGGTGGTAACGAAAATGGCAAAGTGCTGGCTTCGGATCAGCTCGAGAAACTGTCGGTGCAGCGACTGGGCGATGTTTCGGTGATCAATCTCGGGCCTACAACATTCCAATCGTGGGAGTGTCCAACGGCACTATGATTGTGATCACTGCTTGAGGAGGTCCATTCAAGCTCCGATTGGTCTCCATCTATCCCCCCACACCCCATCAGGCGCAGCTGCTCTGGCAGCTAAGTCAGCTCTGGGGAACCAACTCCAACCCGGTAGCTGGGTTTCGCTGCAGAACGGCATGGCCTTCATGGATAGCGGAGGCTTGAACCTGTGTTGTCAGGAATGCACCAGAGAGGCCGAGTTGCCAGCCACGGCAAGAAGGAATTATCTCCGGGGTGATCTAACGCTATGTTGGAAAAGCTGCCCAGGTTCATCACTTCTCAATCGGGACCATTCTGCGATCCAATCCGAGCTGAGCCTGCTCACCGGAGTAGGGTCTATGGAGCGGTGGCGGCTTTAAGATTTTGGGTCTCGGCAATGAAGGCATCATCCAGTTCGGTGCACGCTTCGATCAACTCTGCCCTCCTTTGCAGAAATTGAACCAGTGGCATGCCGTCGATAACATCATGGTTCATGGCATCACCTAGGTAGATCACCTTACTTAACTTCGGCTGTCCCTGATCATCCGGAAGAAACGTCTCCGACACTGAGCCGGCGGCAGTGCTGATCGTGCCAAGTGAGGGCGGAAAGGGCACGAAGGGCATTTGAAAGCCACTCTGATATAAACTTGTAAATTGCAGATTGCCGTATAGCTTGCGAGCCCCCAATGGGTGGTTCAGCGCCCGCTTCATGGCCAGATATCTGAGGAATCCGGGCAGGCGAGCGAAGCGCCTTCTCGCAATCACATCGGGGTCGCGGGAGAGATCCGCACGCACCGCCCTTCGAAATTCCCAGTTGATCTGCGCCAAGCTTTTTTGATCGGCATTGCGGACGATATAAATCATTGGCATGTGGCTGCCATCAGGTTGTTTCTTGTTCAGGGCGGTGCCAATATCGACGCTATTGAACTGAATCAGGGAATTGCGGTGCCTGTAGGTGATAGTCTCTGGATGTTCGGCCGCTGCCAATGCAATACAGCGTATCAAATAGGCATGCAACGAGACGGTAATGCGGCAGGCATGTTGGCAGTGCGAAATGGCACGCATCGTCTCGCTGACATTCACTGCTGTCCAGCTGTAATAGGTGTGGCGAGGTTGGAAGTCGAGCCCTGTGGCAGTGAGGTTCCGAAGTGCGGGCCAGGGAGACAGGGAGTACGCAGCAGTGGACGACATGATGGATAGCCAGAAGATGGTCGGCGAAGCTGTTGGTCAGAGAATCCTTAGGCCACGATGCTGTGACGAAGACCCGCGTTAGGTGAAGTGGTTGAATTTAACCTCAGAGCCCTGTGGCCACCATTCCCGGCGGCATCAGGTCCTCCGAACTGGTTGCCCTCGTACAGGATGCCGCCAGGCGAAGGGGGGCGGGTATCGTTTTGCGTTAGGCACCAGAACCCAGGCCGCTCTCGCTCACGATCTGCATCCCTTAACCCTGATCCGATTCAGATTGGGCGATCCTGAGACTGCCCTCAGGCTCTGGGAGCCCCAATCCAGCCTCCCAGGTGGGATTCTTTTGGAGTAGCCTGCATGGCAATCGGTCCATGTGTCAGACTGATACTTGCATTGGCATAGCCTGTCATCGGTTTCTCGTTGAATCCTTATCTAAGGCGATCTCCCAGGCGGTTGTCTGGATCGTTCTTATTTCTCCAAGATGACAAATCCTGAAGTCATCCCAGGCTGCGAGGGTCTCACAGCCTGCAATACGCACAATTTTTCCGCAGGTCCTGGCGCGCTACCGGAGTGTGTGTTGCATCAGCTCAGTGCGGAGCTTCTCGAGGTTTCGGATCAGAGTTTATCTCTCTTAGGCATCAGCCATCGCAGCGACTGGTTTGCCGCTGTAGTCGCTGAAACTGAGGAGCGTTTGCGGCGGCTGCTTCTCCTCGACGCTGACTGGCACGTTCTGCTATTGCAGGGGGGAAGTAGCCTGCAATTCAGTATGATTCCAATGAACTACTTAGCGAGAGAGGCTAGCGCAGATTACCTGAAAACTGGCTACTGGAGTCGCCGCTCCCTTCAGGATCCCCTGCTCTTCGGTTCGGTGCGCCTTGCCTGGGATGGAGAATCCTCTGGGTTTACCTGCCTGCCATCCCAGGTTGATCTTGATCTCGATTCGGAGGCCAGCTATTTTCACTACATCTCTAATGAAACCGTAGAGGGTCTTCAATTTCACTCCATTCCTGGACTAGATGGGGTGCCACGCTTTTGCGACATGAGCTCCGATTTCCTCAGCCGTCCCGTACCTGTGGACCGTTTTGATCTCATCTATGCCCATGCCCAGAAAAATATTGGACCAGCAGGCTTGACCATCGTACTTATCAGAGAATCGCAGATCGAACGACAGCTAAGACAGGTACCATCCATGCTGGATTACCGGAATCACCGGAACGCCCATTCGATCTTCAACACCCCGCCCACCTTCGCCATCTACGCCACCTTACTGGTGCTGCGATGGCTTGAGGGAGACATTGGTGGCCTTGAGCCCATGGCTGCCCGCAACGAACGCAAAGCTGACCTGGTGTACGGGGCCATTGATACCAGTCAAGGCTTCTACCGTGGCCATGCGGTGCCGGAGAATCGCTCCCTGATGAATGTGTGCTTCAATCTGGCGAATGAGTCACTAGAGCACACCTTCCTCAGGGAAGCCGCCAGCCATGGGCTGCTGGGGCTCTCAGGACACCGCAGCATCGGCGGTATTCGCGCGTCGCTTTACAACGCCGTTTCTGAAGCTTCCTGTCAGCAACTGGCGGCATTCATGACCGAGTTTCAGGCTCGCCATCCCAATGCCCCAACCTCTGCCGACGCCCTATGAAAGTCGATCTCCTGCTGAGGGGTCAAGCTGATGCGTTCTCCCGCAGCCCGCATCAGTTCATTGCTGATCTGGCGACGGCCAAAGGGGGGCTTGGTCGCTTTCGCCTCTACCACCGGCAGGCTGTGGCGATTGCCGATGCTGACCTTGCTCGCCAGGTCTTGATTCGCCAGGTGGAGTTGTTTCAGCGCGGCCGCCACTTCCGAACCTTTGGTTTGTTTCTTGGCGATGGGCTCCTCTCCACCGATGGAGACTTGTGGAGGCCAGCCCGGCAATGGCTCGATGCCGGCTTTCGTCGCGAACCGCTGGCCTTGACCTTCCCAACCATCCAAGCGGTGATCGAGGCAGAATTGGTGAGCTGGCAGAAGCACTGCCAAGAGGGGAACGGCGTTCTGGATCTGATGCCGGCCCTGAAACGGCTCACTGCCCGCCTGATCCTTCGCACGCTGTTTTCCCTTTCCTGGCATGACACACAGATCGCAGCCTTCTGCGAGCTGATCGATGAATCTATGCAAGACACGCTGAACCTAATCCGGTATCCCCTTGCCGCACCGGCCTGGTGGCCTGGTTCGCTGGCAGGCCGCGTACGGCGCTCCGGCCAAACCCTCAGCCGTTTGCTCGCTTCTGCCTTGGAGCAAGGGGATGCCCTGCAGGTCAACGGAGGTTTGCTGCCGTTGTTGCGCCAGGGTCGGCCTGGCAGTCGCTGTCCCCTCACCGCTGGTCGCTGGTTGGATGAGCTCAAGACCCTGGCCGTGGCCGCCTTCGAGACCAGTGCCACCACCTTGGCCTGGACCCTTGACCTGCTGGCTCGCCATCCCCAGGAGTGCCGAGCCGTTCAGCGGGAAATCGATGAAACGATCGGTTCCAACGCGCCTTGTCTTTCGGATCTGTCCAGGCTGCGCAAGTGCGAACAGGTGCTGTTGGAGAGCATGAGGATGTGGCCTGCAGTCCACAACGTCGTTCGCGAAGCTCGTGCGGCCACCATGTTGGGTGAGCACGCGATTGCACAGGGAACTCTCGCCTTTGTATCCATCTACGGTTTGCATCGTCACCCTGATCTTTGGGAGTGCCCGAACGACTTTCTGCCTGAGAGGTTTGCCGATCGTTCTTTGCCGCGCCCAGGCTATTTTCCCTTTGCTATCGGACCTCACGCCTGCCTTGGCAAGCCTTTGGCTCTGCTGCAGATGCAAACCTTCCTGATTATGTTTTGTCAGCGCTTCCATTTCTCATCGCTTGACCACACGCCACAGCAGGCGGTTGCTCAGGTCACCTTGCGGCCATATCAAAGCCCCCATCTGATTCTTCGGGAGCGAGCATGAGGGACGCTGGCGGTTTTTTATCTTTCGAGCAGCCAGAGGTCACCCTTCTGGATACCAGCAGTACCCAGGAGAGACTGATATTCGAACAATCTTTTTATGCCACCTTCTCACAGGTGAAAACCAATCGCCTGATTCGTGATCTCTGGATCTGGGATCACGACGCCTGTCGCCTCCGCACCCGTATTCCGTACCATGAACAGCGAATCCTGGTGGTTCGTGACGGCCGGGGTGGCGTGGATACGGCCATGGCGATTAATTTCAGCGAGACACACCTCCAGGGCTCCTGGTTTGGCTTTTCCCGCCCCAACGAACCAGGTGCTACTTGTGAAATTCTGACCTACTTTTCAAGAGGGATCATTGATGGGGTAACCATGCGTTGCTTCTTGATTTCTTCTGCCCGGTATGGGGAACGAGAAGGTTACCGGTGGGCTGATGCTACCTGCACGCAGAGGCTCTTGCCAATCTATCTTCGTATGGGCTCCCGGCTGTTGGCAAGCCGCACGATCAACGGCGAGCTCCGCCATCAGATTCGTATGGATATCGCCTCTGTCTCCTGCAAGCCTTCGTCATTGAAACTAAACCTGGGCCCCTGATACAAAGCTTCTGATCCCGGCTCCTTGTGTGAGACGGTCTGTCAGGCCATCGACTCTGAGCCCCATGACCGGCAGGCGCACCGGGCAGGACCTTGCATGCAGGTGATCTTGAGCGTTAACCAGGGGAAGGGCCATGTACAGCGCTTCGTTCGTGGTTGCCATCTGATCACGTGTTCAGCGAGTGGTCGTGGTTCGAGCCAGCCTGGTCAAGATAGGCAATGGCAGAGGGATCCGCCTCGCCAAGCCACTGCATGAGATCGCGGGACTGGCTGATGACGTCGAGATTGTGGCGGCGCCAGCGGATATGACAATCACGCCATTGGCCCATCCGAGGGCTGGTTGGGCAGAGGCGGCAAACGATTCCCACCATATCTGGTGATGAAGAGTGGTCATGGTGATGGAAGATCACCTCTCAAGAGGCGACATCTTCCTTGCTGCCTTGAGTCCCATCCGAGGATCTCAAATCAGGAAGACAAGGCCTTGTGGTGGTTTTACCGGCTGAATTGAATGCTCACCTTCGTGCACTTATCGTTGTAGCCCTCGCAACTGGCAGCCATCCCTATCCTTTTCGTATCCATTGCCGGTTTGATGGCAAAGATACCTACGTTGTGGCTGGTCAACTGAGTGCTGTTGAAAGGGGCCGTCTTGTCGAGCAATGAGGAGTCTATCGGAGCCAGTGCTGAACGAGTTGCTGGGTGTACTGCAGGCAATGTTTGCTGTGTAAGGGAGGAGCGACCATGATCTATTCCGCTGCCGGCATTGCCTTCGCGGCCGATTCGAACAACGACGGCGTCATCCTGATGCACCTCCCCAGCTCCCTGTTCCAGAGCGTGCTGGTTCTCCTGCGCAAGGAGAAGCTCATCCAGATCTACTAAACCCAGAACCGGGCCTGCTTGGGACCCCTGCACCAGGCCCGAGGCATCAGGATGAAGCGATCCTGCCCGGTGAAGCTCCCTTGCGTTCCCTCCGCCTCCGTCCCGCGTTGCGGCCTGCCTGGTGGCCGCGCTGGCCTGGCCTGGCAGGCGGAGTGGTTGGGTTGGCTTGCCTGGCCCTCTCGCTGCTGTTCGCCTTCGGCGGCCCAAGCCCCGCCCGCGCCGCCCCCGGCCTCTGCATCGGCCCGGTGTGCGGCGATGGCTTCCAGCGCAGCCCCCAGCGCCCTTTCCAGTTGCAGCTGCGCCTCAGCGACCAGCGGGGCCACCATGAACGCATCACGGTCGACTGTCGCGACGGGCGCATCAGCCCCGAGATCGGTTCGGTGGAGCGGGGCTATGGCGCGGCTGTGGCGCGGCGCGCCTGCCGCCTCAGCCAGGTTGCGGGGCCCCCGGCATGACCGTAGGAATCTGGGTGTTGGGGGATCAGCTGCACGCCGGCCAGAGCGCCATGGCCGCGCATCGGCCCGGCGATGCACGGGTGCTCCTGATCGAGAGCGCATCCGTGCTGGCCCGCCACAGCTTCCATCAGCAGAAATTGGTGCTCGTGTGGAGCGCCATGCGCCACTTCGCCGCCCACTTGCAGCAGAGCGGCTGGACGGTGGATGCCCTGCAGGCCGACAGCTTCTCCGGGGCCCTGGAGAGCTGGTGCCTCGAGCACGGCATCGAGGAGCTGCACCTGATGGAGCCCGCGGACCGTCCCTTTCGCGCCGCAATCGAGCGTTCGACCACCGCCATCGCCGCCCGCCAACCGCTGCAGCTGGTGTGGCATCCCTCCAACGCCTTCCTCTGGAGCCGCGAGGATTTCGCCGCCTGGGCTGGTCGCTACAAGCAGCTGCGGATGGAGTTCTTCTACCGCGAAGGGCGCCGCCGTTTTGGGGTGCTGATGGAGTCCGGCACTGATGGTTGCCCGGGCGATCAACCCCTCGGCGGTCAGTGGAATTACGACCACGACAACCGCAAGGCGCCGCCCAAGGGGCTGCAGGGGCCTTCGCCGCTGCAGTTCGAGCCGGATGCCATCACCGAGGCCGTGATCACCCAGGTGGAAGCGCTCAATGCGGAACGGCGCGCCGACGGCCTGCCGACGCTTCCCGGCGTCGCTCGCCCCTTCCGCTGGGGCGTGTCGCGCGATCAGGCGCTGCAGGTGCTGGAGCACTTCATCGCCACCCGCCTCGATGGCTTCGGGCCCTACCAGGACGCGATGGTGAGCGGCCAGCCCACCCTCTGGCACGCCCTGCTCAGCCCCTACCTCAATCTCGGCCTGCTGCAGCCGCTGGAGGTGATCCGCCGCCTCGAAGCCGCTGGCCTGGAGCGGGGCACGCCGCTGGCGAGCCTGGAGGGGGTGATTCGCCAGATCCTTGGCTGGCGGGAATACACCCACGGCCTCTACCACTGGTTCGGTGCCGAGTACACGGCGCTCAACCATTTCGGCGCCACCCGGCCGCTACCGCCCTGGATGGACGACTTGGGCACCAGCGGCATGGCCTGCCTCGACACCGTGCTCGCCGAACTCCACAGCAGCGGCTACGCCCACCACATCCAGCGGTTGATGGTGCTCGCCAACTACGGCCTGCTGGCCGGCCTCGATCCACAGGCGTTCACGGCCTGGTTCCACCGCATGTTCATCGACGGTTACGACTGGGTGATGCAGACGAACGTGCTCGGCATGGGTCTCTTCGCCGACGGCGGTCGCCTCGCCAGCAAGCCCTACGCCGCCAGCGGCGCCTACATCCAGCGCATGAGCACCTACTGCCAGGGCTGCCGCTACACCCCCAAGCAACGCAGCGGCCCCACCGCCTGCCCCTTCACCAGCCTCTACTGGGATTTCCTCGCCCGCCATCAGGAGTCGTTGCGCCGCAATCCGCGCATGGCCCTGGTCATGCGTCAGTTGGAGAAGATCCCCGCCGAGGAGTTGGCGCTGATCCGCGCTAGCGCCGCTTCCGCCCTGGCCGCCTCCACCCTGGCCAGAGCCGACGGCCCGTAGCCTGAACCCACACGCCGCTTCCGGCCCCGATCCGCCATGCCGCCCCTCGCGACCGGCCTCGCCGCCTCCCTTCCCCTCGCCTTCACCTGGCCCCCCGAGGCCTACCTTTGGTTCAAGACCCTGCACATCGTGGGGGTGGTGGTGTGGTTCGCGGGGCTCTTCTATTTGGTGCGGTTGTTCATCTATCACCGCGAAGCGGAGGATCTCGACCCCGCCCTGCGCAGCGCCTTCCAGCAGCAGTACGCCCTGATGGAGAAGCGCCTGGCCAACATCATCACCACCCCGGGAATGGTGGTGGCGGTGGTCTGCGCCATCGGCCTGCTGAGTGTGAACCCCGCCTGGCTTCACCAGGGCTGGATGCACGCCAAGCTCGCCTTTGTGGCGGCCCTGCTGGCCTATCACGCCTTCTGTTATCGCCTCATGGGCAAGCTGCAGCGTGGCGACTGCCGCTGGAGCGGCCGCCAGCTGCGTGCCCTCAATGAGCTGCCCACCCTGCTGCTGGTGGTGGTCGTGATGCTCGTGGTGTTCAAGGACCAGTTCCCAACAGGAGCCGCCACCTGGTTCCTGGTGGCCCTGGTGGTGCTGATGGCCGCTTCGATTCAGTTTTACGCCCGCTGGCGCCGGCTGCGGGCGGAGGCGGCTGCGTTGGCGCTTGAGGGGGGCAGCGGTGGCTCTGCGTCCTGAATCGCGGGCCCACCCGCTGGCGGCGGTGCTGGCGGAGGTCGACCCGGCCGATTGCCCGCGCCGGCTCAACTTTCACTGCCACACCCTCTGCAGCGACGGAAGCCTGGCGCCGGAGCTGCTGGCGGAGGAGGCCCTGGCCCTCGGGCTGGAGCACCTGGCGGTCACCGACCACCACGCCAGCCGTGCCCACGGCGCTGTGGCTGAGCGCTTCGCCGCCGCCAGCGCCGAGGGACGCCCCGCCCCCACCCTTTGGCGGGGCGTGGAGATCAGCTGCCTGCTGGAGGGCTGCCTGGTGCACGTGCTGGCCCTGGGGTTTGGGGAGGATCACACCCCGCTTGCCCCTTACCTGCAAGGTGGCGCCGTGGTGGGGCCGGCCCTGCGGGCCGAGGCGGTGCGAGAGGCGATCCACGCCGCCGACGGGCTGGCCCTGCTGGCCCACCCCGCCCGCTACCGACTGCCCTACGACCGCTTGCTGGCGGCGGCGGCGGATCTGGGCTTCGACGGGGCCGAAGCCTGGTACGACTACGCCATGGGTCCCACCTGGCAGCCCACCCCGCTGGTATGCGAAGCCATTGCGGCGGATCTGCGCCGACGTGGCCTTTTGATGAGTTGCGGTACCGATACCCATGGTCTTGCCCTCCATGGCCGCTAGGGTTTGCTGACCCACACTGAACATTTGCGATGGGTCTGTTCGATCGCTTCCGGGGCAAGGGCGGCGCCTCCGGTCCCAAGGTCGCCGGCAGTGCTGCCGAGGCCAATCCCAGCAAGAAGGACGACACCTTCTTCCTCGACAACGACGCCGCCAAGAGCCTGGGCGATGTCCAGTTCATGCGCCGCTCCAACACCATCCGCCACACCTTCCCCGGCACCTCCGACAGCCCCGGCGAGAAGGAGATGGTGGCGGAGGTGGCCTCGATGGAAGCCCGGCTCGAGAAGATGAGCCCAGGGCTGGCGGGGATCAACCCCGAGGTCGCAGACGTGAAGCTCACCGATGGCGTGCCCAAACCGGTGAAGAAGACCTTCGCCCAGCAGATCAGCCAGGCCGAGCTCGATCAGCGCATGAAGGGATCCGCCGTGGCGGTCAACGCGCCGGGGGTGGCTCCGGCGGCCCTGCGCAAACCCCAAGAGGGGAGTGCCCCGTCGGCCTCGTCCTCCGGCGAAGCCAAGCCCGGTGCCATCGATCCGTTCAAGTCGATGGCCAGGGATCTCAACGCCTGAGATCCACCCCCCGGGAGGCGCCCTGGCCATGGGTCTCGGTCAGGGCCTCACTCGAGAGCAGCAGCTCGGCCAATCGGTCGAGCTGTTCTCGTTTGGCGCCCTCCCACAGACCGCGGGTATGGGCCTCCAGGAGACGCTCCGCCATGTCCCGCAGGGCCCAGGGGTTGCTGCGCCGCAGGAAGGCCACCACCGCCGGATCCCCCAGCCACCTGTCGCAGAGGGCCCCGTAGCTCCAGTCGGGCACCCGGCCCGTGCTGGCGTCGTAGGCGAACAGGTAGTCGAGGCTGGCGGCCATCTCGAAGCCCCCCTTGTAGCCATGGCCCGCCATCGCTCCGATCCAGCGGGGATTGAGCAGCCGTGAGCGCAGCACCTTGTCGAACTCCTTCTCCAGCCGATGCAGCCGTGGTCTGCCGCCACGGGAGTGGTCGGCAAACCACAGCTGCGGGCGCCGTCCCGCCACCACCTCCACGGCGGCGCTGAGGCCCCCCTGGAACTGGTAATAGTCGTCGGAATCGAGCAGGTCGTGCTCGCGGTTGTCCTGGTTGTGCAGCACCACCTGCACCGCCGCCAGACGCCGCTCCAAGCCGCTGCGATCGGCCGTCACCGCGATCGTGTCGCCGTCCACACCCTCGCCATCGCGGCCCGGATCGCCGCCGTAGCGCCAGCCGCTCCAGGCCAGGAAGGCCTCCCCCAGGTCGCCGCGCTCCTGCCAGTGGCCGCTGTCAATCAACCCCTGCAGGCCGGCCCCGTAGGCCCCCGGCGCCGATCCGTAGATGCGGGCGCAGTCCCCCTCCCGTCGGGCGGCCGCCGCCAGGGGGTTCATCGCCTCCGGTTCCTCGAGGCGGGCGATGCGACGGGTAGCCCGATCCACCCAGGCAACGAGCTGGGGGAACGCATCGCGGAACAGTCCGGAGATGCGCAGGGTCACATCCACCCGCGGCCGGCCGAGGGTGGCCAGGGGGATCACCTCCAGCTCCACCATGCGCCGGGTGGGACCATCCCAGACCGGCCGCACCCCCATCAACGCCAGGGCCTGGGCGATGTCCTCCCCCCCGTTGCGCATCGTTGCTGTTCCCCAAACCGACAGCGCCAGATGGCGCAGGTCGTCGCCCTCCTCCTGCCGGTGGAGATCGAGCAGCAGCTCGGCGCTGCGGCGGCCCAGGTCCCAGGCGGCCTCGGTGGGTAGGCCCCGCAGGTCGACGCTGTAAAAGTTGCGGCCAGTGGGCAGCAGGTCGGGCCGGCCGCGGGTGGGGGCTCCGGAGGGCCCGGCGGCGATGCGATGGCCTGCCACGCCGGCGAGAAAGGAAAGGCGCTCCGCCTCGCCGCAGGCGAGCAGGGGCGGCAGCCAGCGCGTGCGCAGGTGATCCAGCGCCTGGGCAGCGGCAGGACCGGGTAGGGAAGCGGGCATGGCCCCAGAGCCAACCAGGCCCAGCTCCTGGCGCACCAACGCCAGGGCCACCTCCTCCAGCACCGCCACCGCATCCCCCCCATGGCGGCCCGAGGGCGCCAGTCCCAAGGCCGCCAGCCGGTGCTGGTCCTCCGGCGCCAGGGGGCCCTCCTCCGGATCGCTCCAGGGATCGAGCTGGAGGCCGAGATCGAGGGCCAGAGCCTGCACCAGACCAGGCTGATCAGGCAGCGGAGCCCGGGCCAGGCACAGCAGCAGCTCCGCCAATCGCTCCGGCTCCGGCAGCTGCCCGAAGGTGTGCAGACCCAGTCGGATCTGGGCCTCCTTCAGCTCGCAGAGATAGCCATCCACCGCCTCCAGCCGCGCGTCCAGCTGGATTTCGCCGAAGGATGGCAGCTGGAGCTCGGCCAGCCGCCGCTCCAGCTGCTGCCGCAGTCCCTCCCGCCGCTCCCCCCCCAGCTGGCTGGCCTCCCAGTACTCCTCCAGCAGGCCCTCAAGGGCGAGCAGCTCGCCATGGAGCCCGGCACGACCCAATGGGGGTGTGAGGTGATCGAGGATGACGGCCTGGGAGCGCCGCTTCGCCTGGCTGCCCTCGCCCGGATCGTTGACGATGAAGGGATAGAGATGGGGCATCGGGCCCAGGGCCCACTCCGGAAAACAGCTGTCTCCGAGCCCCACCCCCTTGCCGGGCAGCCATTCGAGGTTGCCGTGCTTGCCCACATGCACGACCGCATGGGCAGCGAAGCTCTCCCGGAGCCAGAGGTACTGGGCTAGGTAGGCGTGGGTGGGGGGCAGGTCGGGGCTGTGGTAGCTGAGGGAGGGATCGCGGTCATAGCCCCGCTCCGGTTGCACGAGTACCACCACGTTGCCGAAGCGCAGGCCACGCACCGGAAAGCCGGCCGGCCCCACCAGGCCGGCATCCTGCTCCGGCGGCCCCCACACCGCCTCCAGCCGCTCGCGCCCTGGGTTCGGCAGCTGCTCGTACCAGCGCCGGTAGATCGCCAGGGGCAGGTGGGTGAGGGCGGGACGGTGGTCGCTTTCGGGGTCGTTGCTGCGGCCGGAGAGCAACGCGCCCATCAGCGCCTCCCCATCGGCCGGCAACGGCTCTAAACCCAGATCGTGGCCGTCGTCCGCCAGCCAGGCAAGCATCGCGGCAGCACTGGCGGGGGTGTCGAGCCCCACCCCATTGGCCAGGCGACTGTTGCGGCTGGGGTAGTGGGCCAGCACCAGGGCGAGGCGCTTCTGCGCCGCCGGGGTGGCCCGCAGGCATGCCCAGCCGGCCGCCAGCTGGGCCACCCAAGCCAGCCGCTCCGGCTCCGGTACCAGCTCGTGCAGCGCCGTGGCCAGGGCATCGCTGCTGCCCCGCATTTCCTTGAAGCCCCCCACCCGGGTGGTGAGCCGCCCATCGAGCTCCGGCAGCGCCACCTGCAGGCTGAGGTCGAGGGGGCCCAGCCCGATCGAGCTCTCCTGCCAGGCCGCGCGGGGCCGGCCGCTGGTGAGTAGCTGCAGCACCGGAACCCCCAGCCGCTCCCACAGCGGCGCGCCGAGGCCCGCCTCCTCAACGCGCACGGAGGCAAAGCCGGTGGCGGTGAGCACCACCTCCACCCCCTCTCGGGCCAGCAGGTCGGCCACGCCGCTCTGCACCGCCCCATCCCGCAGGCCGCTCACCCACAGCAGGCGGGGCGCCAGGCCCGCGGCCCGTAGGGCCGCCAGGGCCGCCTCGGCGAAGGCCAGGTCACCCGCCTGCAGCAGGGAGCGGTAGAGGATCAGACCCACCCGGGGGCCGGATTCCTGTCGCCAGTCGTAGGGCTGGGGATCAGCCAGGGGCGTCAGCGATGGCGGCTCCGCTAAGGAGCCGGCGAGCAGTTGCCGCAGAACCGCCAGGAAGGCGGAGAGGTTCGTGGGGCCCCCTTCCCGCAGCAGCTGGGCGAGGGAGCGCGCCAGCGGCTCCGGCACGGTCCCGAGCGACGCCAGGGATTCTTCCTCATCCGCTGTGCCCGCCAGCAGCACCAACTGGCGCCGAACTCCCCTGGCCCCGGGCCCCGCCGCCCAGGCCCGCAACCGCTCGATCCCATAGCTCCAATGGCCTCGCCCCCCCAACAGCCGCACCACCACCAGCCGGGTCGGCGGCGGCTGGAGGGTGCGGGACACGTAGTGATCGATCACGGCCGGGTGGGCCAGGGCCGAGAGATTGAGGGCCCGCAGCTCAGCGCCGAGCACCTGGGGCTGGCGCTGCAGGAGGGCGGCGATCGCCCGCAGATCGGTGTCGGCGCTGCTGAGAAGCACCACCTCCGCCGGGGGCTGCTCCACGAAGGGGGGGGCGCCGCCCTCGGGATCGCTGGAGCCAGGAACCGCCGCGAGCCTATGCATCGCCCCATCCTGCTGCCCGCGATGAGAAGATCGGGCGATCTTCTGGTCTCCCCATGCACCAGTTCCTCCCCTATGCCTGGTTTGGCGGCCGGTGCGTGCCCTTCGAGGAGGCGAATCTCTCGGTGGCCACCCACGCCCTCCACTACGGAACCGGTGCCTTCGGCGGCATGCGCGGCATCCCCAACCCCGCCGATCCAGGGGAGGTGCTGTTGTTCCGGGCCGATCGGCACGCCCGCCGGCTGAGCCAGAGCGCACGCCTGCTCTTGCATGAACTGCCGGAGGAGACGATCC
>Ga0078894_10002528_pt1 | contig 13845 bp, 12 predicted proteins | sample LauGreSu1BDMLBSD_2_FD_67506 | JGI IMG/M metagenome (GOLD analysis project Ga0078894, IMG submission 67506) | Freshwater lake microbial communities from Lake Michigan, USA - Su13.BD.MLB.SD (version 4) (version 4) | ecosystem: Environmental > Aquatic > Freshwater > Lake | place: Lake Michigan...
GCAATTACCGACTTTCCACTACCCATATAACCAACCAAAACAACTTTTTTCATAGATAAAACCTTATATAATAAGGCATTAAGAGTAATTAATAAAAAAAGGCAAATTTAAAACAAAATTGCTTTGAAAAATAAATATTATCGTCATATATTTGCACCCGCGTTCAAGGAAAATATAACGACTCGATAGCTCAGTTGGTAGAGCACATCACTTTTAATGATGGGGTCCTGGGTTCGAGCCCCAGTCGGGTCACTAAATGACTTGAGTCTTTAACAAACTAGAACGCAATGACTCGATAGCTCAGTTGGTAGAGCACATCACTTTTAATGATGGGGTCCTGGGTTCGAGCCCCAGTCGGGTCACAAAAAAAGTCGAGCATTAGCTTGACTTTTTTTTTATTTAAGGCCACGTGGAGAAACGGTAGACTCGCCATCTTGAGGGGGTGGTGCTCGCAAGGGCGTGTGGGTTCAAATCCCACCGTGGTCACGAATATTATGAAATGCAAATTAAATAATCGAGCTAGCTTGAAATTTTTTAGTTGCATTTCGTTTTTCAAAGCGGAGCTTTGTGTGAAAGACGAAGTCAATCACACCTTGGTCACGAATAAATAAAAGTCCAAAACAATGTTTTGGGCTTTTATTTATTAATTATACATTATTTTTTCATTTTGTTTACTATTTTTATTATTTTTGTTAAACAAAATTAAAGCCATGAATAATGTAAAAAATACTTTTAGTATTAAAGATCTTGAAAACTTAACTGGAATAAAAGCCCATACCATTCGTATTTGGGAAAAAAGATACAATATTTTAGAGCCTTTACGAACCGAAACCAACATACGCTATTACGATCTTAAAGGATTACAAAAGATACTCAACATCACCCTTTTGCATGATTATGGTTATAAAATCTCTAAGATATCTAAATTACCGCCCGAAAAAATTCCGGTATTAGTAAACGAAATAATTTCTACTAAAAGTGTCAAAACGCATGCTATAAGTTCGTTTAAAATGGCCATGATGAACTTTGACCAAAAATTATTTCTGGATACTTATAATAATTTGCTTTCTGAAAAATCATTTAGAGAAGTATTTTTTGAAGTGTTTATTCCACTTATGGAAGAAATAGGATTTTTATGGCAAGCAGAAACCATTAGTCCGGCGCACGAACATTTTATTAGCTATTTAATTAAGTTGAAAATTTGGGTGAACACCGAAAAAATTCAGAATAATGTTCCTACCAAAGAGGATAAAATATTTGTGCTTTACCTTCCTTCGGATGAAGTGCATGAACTGGGATTGATGTATCTTAATTATGAAATTATCTTAAGTGGTTACAAAACCATTTACCTTGGTGAAAGCGTCCCTGTAGACAGTTTGAAAGATTTGAAAAAATATTTCAACAACATTGTATATGTTTGTTACACTACGGTAGAACCTATTAAAGAATTACTTGGTTCTTATTTAGACGAAATTAAAGAGCACATCTTAGAGAAAGATTCTAAGATTTGGTTTATTGGTAGAAATGCCCAAAACATAGATGAAAAATTACGCAATGAAACGGTGCGTGTATTTCAAAACATACATGAATTTGTAAATGAAATATAATTCCATTCCCAAAATAAAATGAATAAAGACATCAAAATAATAGGTTCTGGATTTTCTGCATTGGCGGCAAGTTGCTATTTGGCACAACAAGGAAATTCAGTTACTATTTATGAAAAAAATGATACCATCGGTGGGAGAGCAAGACAGCTTAAAAAAGACGGATTTACATTTGATATTGGTCCGACTTGGTACTGGATGCCCGATGTTTTTGAACGTTTTTTTGCTGATTTTGGAAAAAAGCCCTCTGATTATTATGAACTAATTAAGCTTTCACCAGCATACCAAGTATATTTTGGCGAATTAGATTTTGTTACCATTGCCGATAATCTTCCTGAAATAATCGAAACTTTTGAATCAATTGAAAAAGGAAGCGGAGCCAAGTTGCAAGCCTTCATGAAAGAAGCACAAAGCAACTACGATATCGCCATTAAAGATTTGGTTTATCGTCCCGGAGTTTCTCCATTAGAATTGGTAACGTTAGAAACCGCGCTTAAAGTGAACCAGTTTTTTGGAAACATTTCGAATGACATACGCAAGCGTTTTAAAAACAAAAAATTAATTCAAATATTGGAATTTCCGGTGTTGTTTTTAGGAGCTAAACCTTCCGATACGCCATCGTTTTATAGCTTCATGAACTTTGCCGATTTTGGTATGGGAACTTTTCATCCTAAAAACGGAATGTACTCCGTGATTCTTGCTATGGAGCATTTAGCAAAAGAACTTGGAGTATCCATTCAAACCAACTCAACTATTGAAAAAATAGAAGTCGATAATGGTAAAGCTGTTGGAATTGTCGTTAATGGCGAATTTATTCCTGCTGATATCGTGCTTTCGGGTGCTGATTACCACCACTCTGAAACCTTGTTGGATGCAAAACACCGCGCTTATTCTGAAAAATACTGGGAAAAGAAAACTTTTGCACCATCCTCACTCCTATTTTATGTTGGTTTAGACAAAAAAGTAGCCAATGTAGAACACCATTCCTTATTTTTTGATGTAGATTTTGATGTGCATGCTAAAGATATATATGACACCCCAAGATGGCCAGACGAGCCCTTATTTTATGCTAGCTTTCCATCAAAAACCGACACGAATTCGGCTCCAGCCGGAAAAGAAGCAGCTATATTTTTAATTCCACTTGCTCCAGGGTTAGACGATACTCCTGAATTGAGAAAAAAATATTTTGATAAAATTATTTCCCGTTTGGAAAAATTAACGAAGCAGGAAATAAAAAATAATATTATATTTATCGAATCTTTTTGCGTTAATGATTTTATAAAGGACTATAATTCATACAAAGGAAATGCCTACGGAATGGCAAATACGCTATTGCAAACCGCATTTTTAAGACCAAAATTAAAAAGTAAAAAGGTAGAAAGCCTCTATTTTACAGGGCAATTAACCGTGCCAGGACCAGGTGTTCCTCCGGCCTTAATTTCAGGTAAATTGGTAGCCGATTTAATTAAAAAACAGCCCTAAATTATTGAACACTATGAAATCTTTATTTGATACCGTATCATTTGAATGCAGTAAAAATGTAACTCGTGCATACAGTACTTCTTTTTCATCTGCAGTAAAAATGCTTGCTCCAACAATACGGCAAGATATTTATAACATCTATGGCTTTGTAAGATTTGCAGATGAAATTGTAGATTCTTTTCACGACTACAACAAAGAAGAATTATTTGATTTATTCGAAAAAGATTTGGCTGCCGCATTGGAAAACAAAATTAGTTTGAATCCGATATTGAATTCGTTCCAACATACTGTTCACAAATTTCAAATTCCGGAAGATTTAATTTCGGCTTTCATGAAAAGTATGAAAATGGATTTGGTAAAAACCAAATACCATACCGATGCCGAATACAAAGAATACATATATGGCTCTGCTGATGTAGTGGGTTTAATGTGCTTAAAAGTATTTGTTAATGGTGACGATAAAAAATACCTAGATTTAAAAGAACCAGCAATGCGATTGGGATCTGCTTTCCAAAAAGTGAATTTTTTACGTGACCTAAAAGCCGATTATGAAGATTTAAGCCGTACGTATTTTCCAAATACCGATTTGAGAAAATTAGACGAAATATCTAAAAATCAAATTATCGCCGAAATTGAAGCCGACTTTGAGGCCAGTTACCAAGGAATAATAAACCTTCCAATGGAAGCGAAGTTTGGTGTTTACACTGCATATATCTATTACAAAAAATTACTTTCTAAGTTAAAGAAAACACCTTCCGCAGAAATAAAAAACACGCGTATTCGCGTTTCTGACTACCAAAAAATGCAATTATTTGCAAAATGTTATTTCAATTATAAATTAAACGCCATTTAATAAATAGCCTCATGATACTTCAAATAGTAGTTTTCATCGCAACCTTTTGTATAATGGAATTCATGGCTTGGTTCAGCCATAAATATATTATGCACGGATTTTTATGGGTACTTCATGCCGATCACCACAAGAAAGACCACGATTCATGGTTTGAACGCAACGATGCTTTCTTCCTTTTTTATGCCGTGGTAAGTGTAGGTTGTTTTTTACTTTGGCAAAAAGGTATTTTTGAACTTGGAATTGCAGTGGGCTTAGGAATTTTTGCTTATGGATTAGCTTATTTTATGGTGCATGATATTTTCATTCACCAACGATTTAAACTTTTTAGAAATGCAGACAATAGATATTCACGCGCGGTACGAAGAGCACATAAAATGCACCACAAACACATTGGAAAAGAAGATGGTGAATGTTTTGGAATGCTGGTAGTGCCTTTTAAATACTTCAAAAAATAAAAAAATCCCGATTTGAAATCGGGATTTTTAATTAAATAGTGTTTTACTTTTTTCCGAGCTTTTTTAACACAGAACCTCCGGGCAATTTCATTTTATCGGTTAAAGCAGAAATTTCATTTAAGTTGATTGCACCAGTAATCGACATCAATACACTTTCTTCTTTTCCAGCGCCGTCCATAAACAGCAACAACTCTTTCACTTCACTTTCAGTTGCACCTGGTTTTACATAAATTTTTACATTTTTTCCACCTTCATTTAATCGCATAAACTCATTCAAACCTGCTGTTTTAGAATAATTATCCGCATCCGCTTTCATGTCACTGCTTTTTTTATTATTGGAAGTAACAAAAACTTTTAAATCGTCTAATTTTTTTATCAGGTTGATGTATTGCTGTGTTTCTTTATCATTTGCATTGACATTACTTAACAATGAAAACATCTTTTTATTCACCAAGATAGCGCTTACATCTTCTTGATTTTCGTATTTATCAAATAACGATTGCGCAAAAAGAGTATTCGAAAAAAATACTAAAACGAAAACTATTATTCTATTTATCACCATGATTTCTATTGGTTAAATTAAAAAAACAACTAATTGAATCATCCAAAAGTACAGAATCTTGAAGAAGGTTATAACAAAAAAAGGTTAAAGTTTGAAATTCAAACCCAATTTGAAATTTCTGCCGCGAGTTGAATAGCCGCTATTTTCAATAAAATCTTGATTAAATATATTGGTAACATTTCCAAAAACACTAAATCTATTAGAAATAACTTCAAATTTAACTAAGGCATTCACTAATTGGTAGGAACCCAATTTTGCAGGAACAACTTCATATAAATTTCCATCATAAAAAGTATCATTTCTAGAGCCCACAAATTGATAATTGGCATTAAAAAATAATCTCTTAGTTGCCGAAAAATCTATAGATGCATTTAATTTATGCTTCGGAATCAATCGATTTAAAGCGTCATCTACTTGAGTGAACGTATAATTTACATTGCAGTTTATTTTAGAATTCAAATCATAGAGCAAGGTCGTTTCTAGTCCTTTTGCCTTAAATAACCCCTCAATATTTGCATAATGGTAGGTAGCATCAAAGCCAATGGAATTATTTTGCGCTCTATAAAAACCAACAGCATTAAAAGTTAATTTGTTTTTTAAGAGTGATAGCTCCAATCCCGATTCTAGTGTTATATTATCTTCTGGACGTAAAGTTTTTGTTCCATATTGTGAGTACAATTGATACAAACTTGGTGTAACATAAGCAGTAGAAACGGAAGACAAAATCTTAATTGGAAAATTGGTTTTGAAATTATAAGACGGATTGAAATTAAAAATTACATTATTTCCATATTCACTGTGCTGATTAAAGCGAGCGCCCAAATTAAGATTCAAACCCGTTTCTGAATTAAACACCGAACTAAAATAGGCATCCAAAATAGTAAAATGAGTAGCTTTTCGATCGATAAATTCATATGGTGTGCTGCTATTCATATCAAAAAATTGATAACTGACTCCCGTAATCAAAAGCAACTTCGGACTGAATTTATATCGATTAAAGGCATCTACCGAAACGCTTCTCGAATCATAATGTGAAAAATCCATGTCGTTGGTCCAGCTATTGAACTCTTGATAGTTGCGTTGAATATTGCTAAAACTAGAATTCAAATTAAACTCTCCTTTTGCATAATTAAATTTGGGTGAAAACCCAAAACGCAGTTGTTCGGTTTTGGATTTATTTAAATTGGTATCATTCAAACCGGTGTTATCAAACTGAAAATCATAATCATTATATACTTTATCAAACGTTCCGAAGAAATTTAAAGTCAATTTATCAGAGGCTTTGATTCCAATTTTTGACAAATAATTAATTCTTGAAAATAGGTCTTTATCATAATTTGAATCGGAATTGGGCTCAGCAATTTGCGACATTCCATTGGTTTCAGTGCTGTTAAGAGAAGCTAAATAACTGACTTTTTTAACGGTTCCGTTTACCGAAAACCCTTGATTAAAATCTTGTCCGTTGTAATTAACATTGCTTGCCGTGTTATTAGAACCAATGCTGGAATAGTAGTTGCCTTCAATGTTTTTTTTGCTCGATTTTTTTAAAGTAATATTGATCACAGCCGTAGCCGCACCCGAACCATACAGGGTACTTGCAGCTCCTTTCATGATTTCGATACTCTCAATTTGTTCAACCGGAAGCAAACGCAAATCATACTCAAAGCTAATACCGGAGGCATCTGTAACCGGATTTCCATCAATAACAATTAAAACTTGTTGGTTTTTTCCTCCTCGAATGTAGTAGCCAAGATTCTTTCCGTTGGCCGATTGGGATCCATTTATTTCAACTCCGGTAACCGAATTCAGAATTGAAGCCAGGGTTTCACCTGATTTTTTTTGGAGTTCAGCAGCTGAAATTTTTGCAATTACCTTTCCTGATTTTTCTTTACTCAGAGGGAATTTGGTGTCGGAAAACACAACTTCATCCAGTTGTTTTACCTTAACGGAATCGTTTACTTGGGCATAGCCACAATTGGTCGCCAATGCGAATAATGCACTGATGCGAATGAAAATTTTGTTCATTTTTTGGTTAGTACTAATTTACTAATAATGGGAGAAAAGCACAGAATTACCCATACCCAAACCTTTTTTCCCGAAAGTTTGATACTCAATGTAAATGGCAGGTCTCCTGGCTCGCGTCTTGTTGTTGGCCTTCCCATTCGCCGTGACGAAAAGTGACATCGTAGTTAACAACAAGCTTTATAGCATACAGTTGCGGGTACAGCGTAAGATTTTTGATTTTTGAAAAAGGCTTCAATCGTCAATTACTTCCTTCCCTTTTAATGCTCCTTTGAAAATGATCAAAGTCACAACCAAAATACAGTGCAAATGTAGTGTAATTTCTTATTTGCTTATGCTTTTATTGAAACATTGTTTTACTTTTGCAAAAAATAATTTCATGTCTCAATTTATCAAATCCATTATATTGGCGCTGTTGTTACTTCCTTTTACTCAATGCAAAAAGGAAACTGTAGCGCAACAAAAAAGTATTTCGAAAAACGAAATTCACTATGCCAAAGGATTTACACTCATCAATCACCCTGGTTATTCGGTTGTTACCGTTACCAATCCTTGGCCAAAAGCCGATAAAACCTACACTTACATTTTACAAGAAAAAAACGGAAGTATTCCGGATAGTTTAAAACACTACCCTACAATTCCTATTCCAATAAAAAGTATTGTTGTGACTTCTACCACACACATTCCGTCACTTGAAATGCTTGGTGTAGCACAAACTTTAATTGGTTTTCCGAATTTGAATTACATTTCATCAGAGAAAGTTCGCGCATTAGTTGAGGCGAAAAAAGTAAAAGAATTGGGTTCCAATCAAGATTTAAATACCGAAGTCATCCTTGATTTACAACCTAATGTGATCATCGGATACGGATTAGACAACAACAATCCTACTTTGGATAACCTACAAAAAAATGGCCTAAAAGTTTTATTTAATGGCGACTGGAACGAGCAAACACCACTTGGAAAGGCCGAATGGATTAAATTTTTTGGCGCTTTATATGGCAAACAAAATAAAGCAAATCAATTATTTTCTAAAATTGAAAAAGACTATTTGAATACCTTAGAAATTGCAAAAAAAGCCAGTCATCAGCCTTCTATTTTAGCCGGAGACATGTATGAAGACAAGTGGTATTTACCGCAAGGGAGCAGTTGGGGTTGCCAATTATTAAAAGAAGCACAAGGGGACTATTTATGGGCTGAAACTTCAGGAACTGGTAGTCTTTCCTTATCATTTGAAACCGTATTGGAAAAAGGTAAAAATGCCGATTTATGGATTACTTCGGGTCAATTTGGTTCGCTTAAAGAAATGATAGCGGCCAATCCGCATTATGCTCAATTTAAAGCTTTTCAAAATAAAAATGTTTTTTCATTTAATGCCAAAAAAGGAAAAACGGGAGGTGTTTTATATTATGAATTGGCTCCAAATAGACCGGATATCGTTTTGAAAGATATTGTAAAAATTCTACATCCCGAATTATTACCAACCTACCACCCTTTCTTTTTTGAAAAGTTAAAATAAAACACAATCTTTGTACTTCACAAGTACAAAATGGTTGCAACCCGAAATACATTATTTTTTTCACTTTTATCACTGCTATTGCTGCTGGCTTTGGTCTTGAATATTTCTTTGGGACAAGTAGCTATTCCGTTTAAAGAAGTGATCAAAAGTTTGTTTGGGTCCACTGCCAGTAAAGACACTTGGGAGTACATCATTATCAATTTTCGATTACCTAAAGCAATTACAGCAATATTAGTAGGTATTGGATTGTCAATCAGTGGTTTGTTGATGCAAACTTTATTTAGAAATCCGCTTGCTGGACCTTATGTTTTAGGCTTGAGTTCGGGGTCTAGCTTGGGTGTTTCCTTTGTGATATTAGGAGCAGGAATTTTACCTGGAATATTGTCAACTTTTTTAATTTCTTCTTACGGAATTATTTTAGCCTCCTGCCTAGGAAGTTTTTCGGTATTACTTTTAGTCTTATTAATTTCCAAATATTTAAGAGACACCATGACCATTTTAATTGCCGGATTGATGTTTAGCAGTTTTGCAAGCGCTATTGTATCGGTGTTGTCGTATTTTAGTTCTGCTGAAAAATTACAGAAATTCACTTTCTGGAGTATGGGCAGCATCGGAAACTTATCATGGCAAAACATCACCTTATTAGCGTTTGCGGTTGTAATCGGATTACTATTGAGCTTGTTTTCATTAAAAGCTTTAGACGCATTGCTCTTAGGCGAAAATTATGCGAAAAGCTTGGGATTAGACCTAAAAAAATCAAGACGCATCATCATACTAGCAACCAGTATATTAGCTGGAAGCATCACAGCATTTGCAGGTCCTATTGCTTTTGTAGGATTGGCTGTACCGCATTTGTCAAAATTGCTTTTCCAAACAAGCAACCATCGTATTTTGTTTTGTAGCACCTTATTTATCGGCGCTATCATCATGCTTTTTTGTGATTTGGTTTCACAAATGCCAGGGTTTGATTTCACACTTCCAATAAATGCAATCACCTCTATTGTTGGTGCTCCCGTGGTGATTTGGTTATTGGTTCGAAAAAACAGATTGGTATAAAATTGAAATTATGAGCGATACTAAATACCTACTCTCCACTTGCAATCTCTCGATTGGATACAAATCCAAATCGAAGGTAGATGTTATTGCCTCAGACATCAATTTGAATTTAGAATCAGGTAAATTAATCTCATTAATTGGCGAAAACGGAATTGGAAAATCCACTCTATTAAGAACACTTTCAGGTCTTAAAAAACCATTAGAAGGCGCTGTTTTATTGAATTCAAAAAACTTAAAAGAATACGATCAAATCGATTTAGCGCAGAATTTAAGTTTGGTATTAACCGAAAAACTACCTCCAAGTAATCTAACCGTTTTTGAATTAATTGCATTAGGAAGACAGCCCTACACAAACTGGATTGGTAAATTAACGGAAACCGATTTGGAGCAAATAAATCAAGCTATTACCCTAACTCAAATAGAATATTTGGCTCAAAAAAAATATTACGAAATTAGCGATGGTGAATTTCAAAATGTATTAGTAGCCAGAGCTTTAGCACAAGACACTTCAATTATCATTTTAGATGAACCTTCCACGCATTTGGACTTATTTCACAAAGTAGCGTTATTCAAATTACTTAAAAAACTTGCATCCGAATCAAAGAAATGCATCCTATTTTCAACGCACGATATTGATTTGGCGATTCAATTATCTGATGAAATGATTGTAATGACTTCTGAAAAGGTCGTTCAAGACCAACCGTGTAATTTAATTTCTAAAGGAGTTTTCGACCGCTTATTCAAGGACGAAAACATAAAATTTGACAGTGAAAAAGGTCGGTTTATGATTCGGTAGTTGGTTTAAATAATAACTATCTTTTTAACAACTTTGCTTACGTTTACATAAAATTCAAAATAATAAATACCCGGTTTTAATTCGGATACATCCAATTTGTTTTCAGTTGTTTTTTTGTTTAAAATAATTCTTCCAAAAACATCATATACAACAACTTGTGTATTTTCACCTAAATCTTTAAAGTAAATAAAGCCTTTCGCTGGATTAGGATAAATTACACCCTCATTTTTCTTTTGATCATTAACAGAAAGCAGATTACAAAAGTCAAAAACATCAAATATTGGCAAAGCTGAATTGCCAGTTGAAAAATTAAAAAAGCTCAAGTTCTCATAAGAAGAACCTTGCCCCCATTTATCACAAAAAGTAGAGGATATCCATCCGGGCTCCCAATAAAGCACCCCTTTACCACCGGCGTTATAAACTGTGTTGACAATGTCATTAAAAAATTGTTTTTGCCCTGTTGGAGTTATTGGATAACTAAAATTACCATTTGTATTGATAAAATTAGAATAGCTGTCTGAATTTCCTGTGGTCCAAAGCAAGCCCGTTTCAAAGAGCATGATGTCTTTATTGTAGGTAGTCCTCAATGAACTTACCAAATTTCCTAATTGCGTTAGTGAGGTGTAATTAGAGAAAAAAGGATAAAAAGAAACTCCAATAATATCATAATTTGTAATACCCTGACTTGTAAAAAGTCCGGCTAACCAAGAAGCAGTGCTGTCTGTAAAATGAAGCGCTTTTTTAATTGTTGTATTATTTGAAGCATTGAAATCGGTTACTGCCGTTAGAGCACTATTAAATTTATTAGCATCTTCGGGCCAAGTCCAACCATTAGTAGTACTAGTATCATCTACAAAACCCCATGTAGTTTCATTTCCAATTGCAACAACATCTGGGGTAACGTTATTATTTTTCAACGTTTGTAACACCGTAAAAGTATAGTTATAAATGGCATTTTGAAGAGCAACTCCACTCAACCCATTCCACGCCTGTGGCTTTTTTTGGGTATTGGGATCGTTAAAATAATCGCCATAATGTATAGCTAAATTTAATTTCATTCCGTTTGCTTTAGCGCTTGTAAATCCGGAAATCACATCATTAATATCATTTGCAGAAATAGCATTCCCACAAGAACTAGTCACATTTTGAGGTGTATGAAACAAACGCATCCGAATCATATTTGCTCCTTTTTGAGCAAATAAAGCATACGGATTTACAATGTTATTATTAGAATCTCGGTACACGCCACCATTAGACAGCACCGCGTTCGTATAGGATAAATCTGCTCCTATGGTAAAGCATTGCGCTTGCAACCCAGCAGAAAAAATCAAGAATAATACAACTATTTTTTTCATCTTATAAATTAATTTGTCTTTTAGCTTCTCCTACTACAAATGCAACCGAATTGGCAATATTATAACTCCTAATCAAACTCGACATCGGTATGGTTAAATGGTTATCAAACAGTGCTAAAACTTCCTGACTCAAACCAACGCTTTCCTTTCCAAAAACCAACCAATCACCGTCTTGAAATTGGGTGTCATATATCGATTTTTTTGCATGCGAACTCATTAAAAACACGCGCGATTTATCTTTTATTTGAAGCATCCATTCTTCTATATTTTGGTATTCGGTGACATCCAAATGTACCCAATAATCCAAACCCGATCGTTTTAAATTCTTGTCATTTATTTCAAATCCAAAAGGATGAATTAAATGCAATTTACTCTCAGTGCCCACGCATAACCGACCTATATTTCCGGTGTTATTGGGGATTTCGGGTTCTACTAAAACGATATTCAACATATGTTAGATTTTTAGACAACTTAGATTGTTAGATTATTTATACTGCTAGATTTTCCATTTTAAGAACTTCTCCTGCTTGTAAATTATTTAAAAAAATAGCTCCAACCCGAATTCGAACCAATCGCAACGTAGGAAATCCGACAGCGGAAGTCATTTTTCGAACCTGACGAAATTTACCTTCGGTGAGCGTAATTGTTAACCATGAAGTTGGACCATGTCGCTCGTCACGTATTTTTTTTCCACGTTCACCAAATTCAGGAATCGAATTTAAAATTGCAGCTTGGCATTTTCTGGTCTGGTATTTTTTTCCATTAACACCAATTAACACTCCCTTCCTAAGTTTTTCAATTGCTTCTTGATTGATGATGCCATCCACTTGAACAAAATATTCTTTTTCCACTTTTTTACTCCTAACTACTTCACTCATCATACCATCGGTGGTTAGTAATAACAATCCTTCTGAATCTTCGTCCAAACGACCAATAGCCATTGTACCAGAAGGAAAATCATACAAATCACCAAGCAATTTTTTCTTTCGTTTTAACTCATAAATAAACTGAGATAAATACCCGTAAGGTTTATGAATTAAGAAATGTTGGTGATTTGACATGAAAACAATTTTGACAAAAATAGTATTAATCTTGTAATGAATTAGTACTATTTTTAGTATATTTACCTACTTATATGTTTTAAAAATGACTCCAATTATTTCTTTTTTAGTAATATTTATTTTTTCGTTAGCCCTCGGATTGGTTTTGGGTAAATTCCTTTTTAATGCCAACACCAAATCTGAAAAAGCAGCATTAGAAGAAAAAATAAGTGGTTTGCTGGCTCAAATCAATCAATTGAAAGAACAATTTCAATTGGAACGCTCGCAGTTTGAAAAACAATTAGAAATCACTAACGAAGATAAAGAAAAGATTCGTGCTGAAAAAGATGCTTTTGCGATTCAATTATCCAAAAAAGAAACCGATTTTGAAAATCTTTGGGAACGCAACAAAGAACAAAAACAGGAAGTGGAGCAGCTTCAGGAAAAATTCACGAAAGAATTTGAAAATTTAGCCAACAAAATCCTAGAAGAAAAAACCTCCAAATTCACCGAACAAAATAAAGAGAACTTAGTCAATCTATTAAACCCGTTGCAAGAGAAAATTCAGCTTTTTGAGAAAAAAGTCGAAGATACCCACAAAGAAAGCATCGATTATCATGCCGCTTTACGTCAGCAAATTGTAGGCCTAACCGCCATGAATGAGCAAATGAGTAAAGAAACCCTCAATTTAACCAAAGCCCTAAAAGGCGACAGCAAAATGCAAGGAAATTGGGGAGAACTCATCTTAGAACGCGTACTTGAAAAATCGGGATTGGAGAAAGACCGCGAATATTTTGTGCAAGCCAGCTTTGTTAATGAAGAGGGAAATAGAGTGTTTCCAGATGTAGTAATTAACTTACCGGATGGCAAAAAAATGATTGTCGATTCCAAAGTAACTTTAACATCCTACGAGCGCTATATTAATGAAGACGATGACAATTTAAAAGCACAACATTTAAAAGATCACGTTCTTTCCATAAACCGCCATGTCGAGCAATTGAGCAATAAAAACTATCAAGATCTGTATGAAATAGAAAGTCCCGATTTTGTTTTGTTATTTATTCCAATTGAATCGGCTTTTGCCATTGCCTTAAATGAAGATAC